>Ga0066648_10000068_pt1 | contig 63727 bp, 58 predicted proteins | sample CryGeyCG12114_NA_FD_59537 | JGI IMG/M metagenome (GOLD analysis project Ga0066648, IMG submission 59537) | Groundwater microbial communities from aquifer - Crystal Geyser CG19_WC_8/21/14_NA | ecosystem: Environmental > Aquatic > Deep subsurface > Groundwater | place: USA: Utah: Grand County... | reverse complement strand
TAGTATATATAAGTAGCTACGAGTAGCTACGAGTAGCCATATAGATAATTACTACTAGGTAGCGCTAGGTGGCGCTCGGCTAATGCACGCTAATGCAAGCTAATGCTGTCGATCTCCTACACCATCATCTGACACCTCAGGAACTGTAAGACCAAGGAAGAGCTAACAGAGTCGCAGTGGCAGCCTGGGCGGCCGGAGCCCTGTCAACATCTACCAGGCAGATCCTGGCCTAAAGCGACGGGGGAGGCGCATGTTAGTAGAAGCATGAACCTACTGTATAATTGTAATAATGGAAAGTGTTATGCAGATCGCCTTGATGTAAATGAGCAGTACCACTGACGTTGGCTTGAGGGTAGTCGTGGCCGATGTTCTGGGTTTCAGCCAGATGGAGACTGCTCGGGTTATTGACACCACTCATCGTCCAACATAGACAAATCGCGGCCGATGAAGCCAGCACCTAGGAACGGGGTAGGGCTCAGACCACACTCCTCTAGTAAGAAAGTTTCTAAGATTGTCTGTAACATAACAAAACTGCAGAGGTCACGTCCCGCTGGTGCCAATTCAGTGACACCTTTCCTACGCAGTAACCCGCAGATTTTCTGCATGCTGTGCGACGATGGGAGCCGACAAGACTACATGGTGTACAGTGGCTTGCTGAGAAATGCAGAATCCAAGCACTTGTGGTTCCCTCAGCCGCAGTCCTAATTCTTGCCTGTTCCCTCGTTTGGATTGAGGGTCGGTAGTGGTGTCGTTGACAATCATTGGTGTGCATAAGAGGTTGGTATTGCGTTAGTTGAGCAATCCCTGTTGTACTTAAGCCATTGTTTGGGTACGAATATTCAGTCAGTAATGAAGGCCTTGATGCGGGTCTCGTTGTTTGCAGAAAGTGGAAGCCTTAAAAGTATAGCTTCACAACGACCGTGTGGTAGATCGAGCCTCACGGCGACGTGCAGAGTCACAAGCAGATCCGGTCCGCTCGAGGAACGCACCGCACAGACAAAACAAGTTCGTGGGACCGGGTCATGTCAAACGCGAGTTCTTCAGAGTTTGCGCCAACGTGTTACATAAGAAACGCGAAGTCCATCTCGTGATTGGCTAGGGGCATGGACATGAGCAGCACTTTGACTGGCGCATTGCTTGAAACAGTTAGAGTGGTGGCCTGAAAAACATGCGACGGCAGAGAGACCAGGTAGTCAGGGAACGAATGGATGAGCGTGATTGGAAACGCGGCTCGAAAGTCTTCGCATGTTCGAGACACATTTGGCGATTGTGCCAAAGTAGCAATGTAAGTTGTGTTCTGAGCATCGCCACCATGCGGACATGCGGTAAGCGGGGAACTTGGAGAGCAACGAGTACTTGGTACTGTAGTGGGCGCATGAACCTAAGCTTGTGGACACCAAGTTCGCTACGACGGGCTTTTCGTTTGATGGTTGGGCCTTTATGTCAACGCGCGTTAGCTCAACCGGTGAGACGATCCTCGCTGCGAATTACGCAGTCTGGGCTTGATAATAATGGAGGCGTTTTGTCCTACCAACAATGAGGACGACACGCTTGCTGAGATTGCGTCGATCATCGGAACCAGAGAAACAGACTTGATAACCAGACGGTCCAACATCAGGCCGGCCGGCCGCATAGAGCTAGAAAGTCAAAGGCCAAGCTGGAAAGTCGGAAAGGACAGATTGATGTCCCCGAAGTGCTAATCCACAAAAGCATAGCGTAGGTACTTTCGTTCTAACTTAGCCAATTGTGAGGATGCGTGTGGATCAGTTTGACGCCTTGCATTAAGCCTTGGGTGCATGACCCTGCTCAGATGACACAACCAAGGGATGAGCATTACCATACGAGACGATCAAGAGGACGTGATTACCATGCTTGTGACTGCACGTTGGTGCTGCTTTGCGAATGATGCTGGACAAACCGAACATGAGTCGCATGCGTTTTGGTCAAGATGCGACTCGAGTTTGCGTGCATCACATTTTGAAGATTGATCTCGATGTCAAGTTAGAAGAGCGACCGATGGAAGTGATGGGTATGATAAGTAAGGGAGAGGGCTGCTGATTAATGTGGCACCACGAAGCTTGCCACGGCGTGACGCTAGCTGTGATAAGAATAGCACCATGACCGCTGCACAATAGTGGAGGTCGTCAGATCAATGATTGGTGATGACGGCCAAGCAAATAGGCAACACCTTTGGCAGGCGCAGCAAAGAGGAACGTGAACACCAGGTCATCCGCACTTCAACACCTCGCACTCTCACTACCCTCTTACCGTTATTCGACTCATCCAGCAAACTGAGTTGGAGGAAACACCTGGCGTGGCATCGCATCCCGCTTGGGCACTTTTGTTCGGCACCGCCTCACCTCGAAGCGATCCCCGTCCAGCGTCCGCTCCACAGACCGTCTGTGCTTTACCTACCCATCTTATCAACCTCTGCTTGCACATTTGTTCAGACACGTCGCCTCTCAGAGCTACTTGGTACCATTCCTCTGCTCTTCGGCCTAGCAAGCTTTCTCTAGCTTCACGGCTCTATTCTCCGCGGTACACACCCCACTTCGCTCGAACGAACTTCGCCACGAGTCACCTTTGCAGTTGACCTCGTCCTTTCCACAACGGTTCATTACAAGAAAGAGATCTGGCTCTTGACTCTGACGCGACACACACACTTGTCCCTATACCCAGCAGACGGCAGACTGACCCCACACCCATTGTGAGTACAGCTATCAGCATTTCAGCAACGTTTCGACTTTACCGTACCGGTCTCCTTAGCTTCGCTTGGGGAGTCAACTGGCCATAGGGTGAGTCATAAGCCACACCACCTCGTCTGGCCTATCACTCACTCTGCCACAGGCCTGACCAGTCCAATCCTTGTCATCTGCTTTCTGGTTCTTGCCCGTCTTAAACATGGCTTCTTCCACCATGCCACCTCCACCCTCTCCTCTGGCACATCGCCGTACCAGACCTGCTGCTGCCCCAACTGTTGGCTCACCATCATGCGTCCCTCGTAAGATGTCTTTGCCTAAAGCCGATACCTTCCATCAGCCATCGTCACCATCCACTGAAGACGACCCGGTTGTGTCCATCGCCCATCTGTCTAAGCGCTCGACGACTTACTCACGCTCATCATTTGCCAACTGGCTCTTCAACGAACGTGGGACTGCTGCCGACACCGTTGCAGACTTTGAACAATCCTTCTCCGGTGCTCGAGGACCAAGACCCGCTGTACGTCGTCGATCAGCTCGTGAGTTTGAAGATCATCTTCTGTCCAAGGCTCAACATCGTGCTTCTTCGCCTGTCGACTCTGGTATCGGTTCCTCCATCGGCTCACCTTCGATCAAGAACTTGAGCGGAAGTTTTGGGAAGGCTCTGGACTTGGCTTCAAACAAGGACAGCGCCCTCGGAGACTCAGTGGCTGCTTCAGTGACCAGCGAGAGTTTAATTCAAGGTTGGCTTACACGATGCCTGTTGATTTGTCGTACTGCTTCTGACTCACCCTCCACAGACACTAACTCCATCAAAGCGCCTAGACCCAACAGGGCAAACGGGTCCTCAGACAGGTCCTCGCTCACTATCATTCACCACATTCCCTACAAGAAGAACACTGGCCCGTCTCTGAGCAGTTTCGCTCGACGTCAGATCTACAGAAGACTGTTCGCGCCGCTGCTGCAAGAGGCCAGGTTTGAAGAGTTCAGACCCATTGTTGCTAGCGCCAGAAAGAACAAGAACCTCAAATGTCTGCGAGACATTGAACAAGCTCTGATCAATCAGCCTGTGGTGAGCACAACATATCCTCTTCCATCTTCACGGTCTAACTCACCACGAAAGACGCTTACCGTCACCCCGTCCCAATATCGATCTTTCGGAGAACTCACTACCCAACTTGTCATCGATACCTACCAGCACGTCTCAGAGGCAGAACAACGACGATCAACAGACCGTGCCTACGAGAACGGTTACTTCCTCGATCTTGTCCAACAGGTGCAACAGCTTGCTGCTCACATCGGCAGCTCGGATACTTCGGTCGAAGACGGCACTCAGCCTACAGTCGACGACGAAGTTACTCTTGAAGGCGGCCTTTCTGAGACCGGACATCTCGCAGAACTTGTCCGCTGGAAAAACGGCGAGGGCATATCTCTACGAACCGGCCTTCCATACGTCCCAATGGCAGGCATGAAAAGATCAGCTTCGTCGGCTGCCCCGGGCGACGCGCAGCTCTCAGCTCGACGAAAGAAGGGCGTCGAATATCCTGTTCTCCACTTACCATGCGATAGATGTGGGAAGGAGTTCAATCGAGCTTGTGACCTCGCAAAACACATCAAAACACACGATCGACCATACAAGTGTCCAGAGCCCGGTTGCAAGTACCACGAAGTTGGCCTGCCTACAGAGAAAGAGTTGGATCGACACCGGAACGACAAACACACCGGAAACCCAAAGCTTTACGCATGCAAATTCTGCGAGTTCAAGACCAAGCGTGAAAGCAACTGCAAGCAGCACATGGAGAAAAAGCACGGCTGGAACTACACTCGCTCTAAGGGCAAGGACAAGGGTGTGAACCTCACACCGGGCCCTACACCCAACACTCCCTCGCTCGCATATCCCTCGGCCGAACAAAGCCCGGTGTGCCAAACAACACCATGGGATGCTCAATCCTTGACAAGCAGCATGCAAGAATCTCCTTTCCAGCCAGCTATGAATGATTTTAGCTTCGCTCAAGAGTACCCCAACCCGCTCTTCCCTCGTCGAGGCATCACCATCAATCAGGCCAATCAGCTCGATTTCACTACTGGCTTTGTCGACAATGAGCAGCTGAACCTCAACACGAACCTGTCCGGCAATGGGTTTGACTCTGCCGCCTACCCAACTCCTGCTTCGGCTGTGCAGCACAGATTCACCCCCCGAACTCCTGCATACAGCGCCATTACACCATCTCCCATGATGATGCCGGACAACAATGTCCCGAACTATGGATGCAACAATGGCGCCGACCTGCCGACACCTGAATCCAACCAGAGTCACTCTCGACACACGTCGTTTGTGCAAGAAATGGCGCCACCTGCTCCCATGCTCATGGACAACATAGACATGAGCTACAACGACTTCGACTTGGACATGAGCAACTCTATGGGCTCAGGCCAACTTCAAGAGGACTTCCAGCTCTTCACTCATGGTGCTGGTGCATTCACCCACGAGGGAGCTGAAAATGCAACTTTGTTCCAGGGCTTGCAAACTTTCGATGAGCACGAGTATACTCCCGACACCTTTGCCATGATGGACTACACAGAGTTCCCTGAGGCAGATCCTCTCTTCGCCGACTACCAATAAGTAGAAAACTCAGCATCGTGGATCGCATTGGAGGCCTACCAGGCTGGAAACACAACCGAATCTCCAGCAATAGCAGGAGACAGAGCGGCGAGCCTGGCGCTAGAGAGAAAGGATCTCGAGGAGTGGAAGAAGTACAACAAAGGCTTTTGGCATTGCTTTAATGAAATTACGAACAGTCACGGATATGCGGGTTCAGGTACAACACCATCAGGTATAGGTTAGGGCTCACATCGGGTATGTGATTGTATGCTGGTTAGCAGTCAAGGTCAGCCTCCAGCGAGGCGAGACAGATGTTACAAAACAGAAAGATGCTGAAAAAAAAGACTAAAGACTCAGCTCAGAGTACTTGATCTATTATGTAGTATCATATTGCGCGAATGGAATTTATCCTTCAGGAAGTCATGGTTCGATTGATTGATCGTTATGCGTGAAAAAATCTGCCTCCTGTCTATATGGCAGGGCGTGTGGTACCCAAGACTCACCTTCTCGTCATTTCAGAGATTCAACGTTCACCCTCGCGCTATCTGCAAAGCGGAAGAAACAAACGCCAACACAAGATAGGAAGCAAAGCCTTGCTCTCGGCTGTAGGATAGGTGCCTAGAAGCCTGAGCCTCGAACGCTTAGGTGACAACACTAGCCTATCGATAAGCATGATGACCCTCCTGTGCAATGACGCACGACCTGCATACCCACCAACCTACGCAGGCGTCTGGCGGCCGTGCCGCTGCCTTGCAAGATGGTTGTCACTCGAGCATGTTGCAAGTTTGAAGCGCAGCACGAAATACTGCGCTGTATCTGTCAGTACTGATCTCAACCTGTGGGACGGCCAATCGCTTCCTGATCGCAATCAACTCGCATCGTCGCCCACACTCATATCGCAACCTCCATATTTATTGGACAGACTACATCTGGTCTCTGACAGCATGTTCGCAGCGAAGCGCTTGGGCAAGGCAGGTCGTGCTATTTTGTCCCGATGGTCTGTTTTCTGACAGCAGCAATAGGAACTGCAGAAAGCCCGCCAAAAACTCCCTCCCGGCATTGACCTCGTCAAGGCAGACGACCTACGGACGTGGGAGCTAGACATCAGAGTCTTAGATAACAACCCGCTGTACGTGAATCATATCTATAGGCTCGTCTTCATATTTGGGCAGAATTATCCTATCGAACCACCAGAAGTCACATTCCTCTATGTCCCGCCAAACTCGAATGCGAACTCGTCTCATACAGAACTACAGACACAACCGCAGATAGCAGCGCGCAACTCAGAAGTAATAGACCTCACAGCAGATGACCCACCAGTATCAGTACCAGAAAGCTCCACGACGTCTCAGCCGGCAGACAACGGTCACCGGCCAATCCCGATCCACCCCCACATCTACACGAACGGCATAATCTGTCTCGATCTTCTGGGTACAGCAGGCTGGTCGCCCGTCCAATCCGTGGAGAGTGTCTGCATGTCTCTGCAGAGCATGCTGACGGGGAATACGAAGAATCAGAGGCCACCAGGCGACAAGGAGTTTTGCGCCAGTATGGGACCACGCGGCAAGGATGGGTGGTCCAGCAGCAGTAAAGGCGGGTGGGGAAGGAGGGGGCTCAAGGACGTTAGATTTGATTATGATGACGATACGGTCTGACCCTATCCTACATCACTATCTCTATATCACAGTTTCACAGTTCAACCGAGGCGGCAGCACGACAAGCCTCTCGCTGGAACACGACGTTTGTTGGTATCTGTTTCTGGATTACGGCTGCATCGATATCGGTGTTGGGATTGCAAATATTGGTGGATACGACATCACGAACATGGGGGTGGGTACTCGGTACAGTGATTAGAAAGCATGGTCCGGATCTATCGGTAATCCACTTGATGGCTGTGGTTACGGTCGCTTTGCTTATTCGACGCGAATTTGGGTGTCAAGCAAGACCTCTATACCCCCGGATCCTTTTGAGTCTTTGCAGCACTACGACAGCGCATGGCTATCAAGGTTCGATCCAAACATCATCATCATATCAAGTACTCAAGCACTGACACCGAAAGAAGCATAACCTTGGCGCGAGACGCAAATGCTAACTGTCTATTGTGGGTATCTCTAAATGAGGTCCTCACGCCTGGAGCCAGAGCAGCCAAGACTTTCGCCGCAGCTTCCTCCACTTCCGCGCATGCTTCCTTGGTGCTCTCTCCGACCAGAATTGGCTGTACGAACCAACCTTTCCATACAGCCAGCTCCCAGTCTTCGTTCATTCGGTACTCGTTTGCAGTCACGAGTAGTCATGAAGGACTATATTTCCGTCCCTAACACGTCTGTGCTCGACCAATCTGTCATGTTCGCGAACTATGTCTGGCTGCAAAGAGATAATAAAAGCATGGCTCTCCCGGGAGCCACTACTTGGCTCTCTTGAGAGCATGTGCACACATCGATATAGGTGCACTGACTAAAAAGACATGCAATCGGGAAACCACGAATTCCTTCTCAGCGTAGATTCTCATATTTCAGACCTCGTCTTCTCTTCCAGCTGCTTCTTCGCTCGCTCTTCGTCCTCCGTTACCCAACTCCACAAAACAGCTCCACCTCCACAGCCTCGTGCCTCAAGAGGATTCTTTCCTTCGGCACCTTCAACGCTCTTACTACTCCATCCTACCAGCTCGTTGAAGCCCACCTTCTGGTAGAACACCTCTTTCGTGTCCGCAGCACACACAACACTAGGCAGTCCGGTCACACCGGCAGCGGTGTCACACTTTGCCTTTGCTAGGCCCCATCGGGCGAGTTCCTTGCCATAACCTTTTCCCTGATAGGACGGACGTATGCCAAGAACTTCGAGTGACCAGTGGTTCTCACGCCACGGTTTGTCGGGGAAGACCATGAGGTGCATGCTGAATGGGATTAGCTGGGCGACGAAATTGGTGAAGAGTAGAGGATTGGGATCTGATGCCGTGGGCTTAGCAGAAGCGCGGCACGGTCGGAGCAGGTAGATGAGCTTGTTGCGCCATTCCACGAACTTTTGAATCAGTCGTCCTACGCCATGGCATGTCAGTAAGTGTGTGAGGGCCTCGGGCCCCGAAGAAGGATGCGTGCCTAGTGTCCCAATGTCGGAGAGGACATGACGCTTCTTCGGTCTTGGATAGCAGCCACTTACTCGGATCCCACCATCCCCACAGATTCCAAACGTGTTCCCATCCCAGACCAACCCTTTGCCATTCAACCATCCCAGTAATGACCTCTTTCTGCCCTTTTCTGGTGGTGAGAAAGACGTGATTCTCGTCGTCAGGGTCCTTGGGATTCGAAGTTTGAGTCTCATACGATACCATTAGCACTTTCGAGTAGTCCCACCAGCTCTCACGCAACTTGCGTCGGAAAGCTGTAACAAGGTCCTCTGGAAACTCATCCTGATGGGGGAACATGATGCGGAAGAGCTGATCTGGGCCGAAGCTGGCAGCGAGCACCTGGGCCATGATAGGAATGTCGGAAGACCGAGCATGGCGGATAGGCATCCTGACTCGTGCCCAGCAGTGAAGGTGGATCGTGATTGGCTGGATGGGGCTGCTCTAGAAGAAGGATAGATATAACTGGCCGGTTCCGTCGCGTCAAGGTCTTTGGCCGTGGACAGGTGATCAGCACGTGTTGGCGGTAGATAGATGATCTTACGAACCCCGTGTGACTGGTGGCCAGCTTGCGATGCTATTCCAAAGCTTCAGCCAGTCCACCAAGTGAACTCACACTCCTTACTGCCTCGACTTGGCCTTCTCCTGGCGTGGTCAGATCATTTCCATGCGCCCCTTAAAACGCTCACAGCATCAGACCACCGGCACACCTGCTTTCAGCCAAAAGATCAGGCAATTTCCGAAGCAATGATCGCTTCACATACATTATCGTACACTAGCACAGTATTCGTCTATCCCGTGATGAAGAGACAATGTTCTGGTCAATGCCGATCCGGCATTTTTCTCGTTCGTTTCGACGATGTGGGGGTCTCTCATTGGGGTCATTCGCGCTTTCCACTCTGTCCGCGATTATAGCAAAAGCTACACAGTATCCACACGCGCCAAGGCGCTGTTGGCGCCACGAGGTCAGCCAGTGCGACGGGCTCTTCGCTTCGTGCCGTTCAACGTGACAACATGAACTCTTGGAGCAGATATTGGCTCGGCCAATCAAGCTAGTTGTGCAGGCCGTGTCGGGGATGTATCAGCAGGTTCCTAGTGAATTGATCTACTGCGCGTACCCTGGCGTGTGCTTCCAAATTCGACGCGTGAGGGCTCATTTGGCTGCAGAGGGATCAACGACGCTAACGGCAGTAAGTCCGTCGCTTGCCCTATCACTCCAATGTCTTTCAGACTTCACTATCGCAACTGCCAACGTGTCTTTCGCGGTGCTTAGCAGCAGCCAGTCACTCAGAAAAGCCCCCACCTCTCACGAGCCAGCATATCGGCAAAAACGATTACTGAGACATTGAGTGGTACGAACGAGGAGCACCTTCTCGGTAATAGTACGTTTTGATACATGGACTTGTTCTTGTGTGCAACGTCCTCCTCCTAACTTCATTCAGTACCTGCCGACAGACGGTGAATTGCTGGCTCTGGATCCAGCATGATCACCATCAGAGTAGGTCACATCATACACAACGTCCTTACGAATGATCATCTCATCACTGTTATGCCTTCCCAACGAAATTCCGTCGGCAGATGAATCGTTCTCGTCTCTCCCCTGATGTTCTACTGTCGCTTTGTAGTTCCCATGCCTTTCGGAAACGAAACCATCCCTGCTCGCCATGCTATCAAAATGACTCTTCTTCGTCGTTCTTGTCAAGGACTTGAGCCCGTACCCGCCGCCATCCCCATAGACGCTGTAACTTCCGGGAGTGCCTTGGGTGCTGAATTTCCTGAGATATTGATTGAGAGCCGGGATTGCGGCGGAGAACAGAGAGAACAGCAGCTCTGCCTGTCGGAAGATGACTGGCATGGTGATGGCCACGCCTTTGTTGTCAGTTCGAGTGAATGCTAAGAGGTAGTGAACGTGAAGGATGATGAACATGATGATGCTGACGGAGGATACGATTAGTAACGCGTTCGTCGTGATTCGGATAAGACGTACGGCAATCTGAACAGAAAGCATGCCATCGCTGACAGCCGCTTGGCGACTGACATACGAAGAGGCCACACCACAACGACAGAGAGAGCAATGATGAGGACCTCAATCAATGCATCAACGATTCCAACGGCGACCCATCTCCGAACCAGACCAGGGCATGTACCGTGGTCCATTCCGACCGCAGCTTGTTCATCGCAAGAGACTGTGACAGCCAGTATGGACGCAAGACACCATAGAGCAGACAAGCCCATAACGATCTCGCATACCATACGGGGAGCTTTTTGACTGATAGAGAACAAGCGTCTGCACAGCCATATGACGGCGCATTTTGCGACGAAAAGCGAAATGAATAGGAGCACTTCACTGGCACGGAGGATCTGACAACTGTTAGTGACTGAAGCAGCAGACCAAAGTTATGCTGGACATACTTTTGCAACCATAGCAGCATCGTCGCTCGAGTATCGATCGTAGGAAGCTCCAAGAAGATGTGATACAGCGGCAACCACCGTTGCAAACTGAAGCACTGCAAAGAACTGCTAACGGTCAGCATCTTAGCCGTCTCTTCTGAGGCCTTTGCTTACTGTTGCTAATATTGCGAGGTAGTCGTCCACGCCCATCGTCCTGATACGAGCTGCGAGTCGCAGCCCGATCGTCATGAATGCGTAGAAGATGAACAAGACTGCCACTGCCACAACCACACCACGATGGTCATCTTTCGTAATTGTGAAGGCTCGAGGGCCTTCCTGGAACGTGCTTCCTGTAGTAGAGGCCATGTTCGTGCTCACAGAGTGCTCAAGCCGCACGATAGGAATCGTCTGTATACTTGTATCTGGTCACAGGAAAAATCTCCGATGCGGAGACTGAAGTGTGATAGGGAGCATGTTTCCACACCCTCGTGCCTTGCATGATAACCACTTCTGGGGAGCGAAATCGTCCAGTTGTGGCTGATACACGATAGTTAGCGATAGGTCAAGGTCGCAAGCCCCTCACGTATCACGCTCGGTGGTAGCTATTTCGAGGATCACCGAGCAGTGCGAGCTCAAGGCTACTAGCGACAACGTTCCTTGGAGTGCACGACAAACCTCAAGGACGAAGATTCGCCTTGCTTGATCGAGTCTCGCTTCCCCCGTGGATGAAACTTGGGACATGCCAAAGTCGCCACCCGTCAGCCAAGCAATGCAAGGCTTCCCACTCACCACGGGACTAGAGCCTAGAAAAATAGTGTATCGTCCCGTGACAGCAGCATGCTTTTGTATGTTACCGAGGTAATGTTGGCACACCCGCGGTTGCCTGTGCAAGCCAAAGATGACCAGGTACTGTAATCATCTACCTCTATGTCCTCGACTTTTGGTGAGCCATGGGGCAGGACCTTGAGATTGCACCTTCTCAAGCATACTTGCTTAGCATTTGGTGTCAAGAAGCTTGGCACAAGCGACGAAGCAGATTCGCTGTGATAGTATCTGATGGTGGTCTGATACCTAGAGTGTAGCTAGCAGAAACGCAAGCTGTTCGATGCTGCGCAAGTAGGTCCAAAATTGCCAACGTCTGGGGGAGCGCAGTGAGTTCCAGGGTCCCACGTCCTCTACCTGCAGTGCCTCCGCGATCCGTCGTTTTAAGGTTGCTTAGCGCTGAAGACTTGGAGCAGTCCAGCCGCTGGAAGATCGACAGCTGCCGTCTAGTGGAATTTTAGGCGACGGGGACGCGGCCTGTGGTGGAGCACGTTGATCCTGCTAGCGGTGTTCCTGCTCGAGCTTGCATAAGTACAGTACCTCGTCTGTTGTCTCGCTCACCATCAAGCATGTGAAGAACACTAGCGACTCAAATCACCTGCCCCTTGTTTCTCCACATGATCACTGCTACGAACATCGCTACCGACGCGAAGGACGATGTAACAAAAAGGCTTGCCCAGATTCCAGGTAGTCTACCGTAAGCAATGTTCGGCCCTGAGGCACTGACCCTGCCCAGAGGTCGGCTAAGCAGAACCCTACAGCCTTTGTGCCGAAACTGCTTTGGATTGCATTGTCGGTACATGCATAGCTTCTTTAGCAGCAGCCGTGCGGAAAGTTACTCACTCGCCTCAATACGTCGTTGCTCCACGTGTAGAGCAGATCCCGAGAAATTGGTCTCAATTGGCAGTAACGAGTTCAGGTCCCGCTCGGAGATGGCATGGAATCTAGCTAGCTCCTCCGAGTTCCAGCAAGCGAGCTCATAGGTCAACTGCCGATGCTCTCCTAGACTCAGACCGAGCATGGCTAAAAGTACATTGAAGGCTTCTCTCAAGTCCTTCAACCTCGAGTCTTTCCCTCTCACAGCCTTGTATAGTCTTCTGTGTCGACAACTTGACAACTTGTAACAGGCCAACTTCTCCTCGATTAATTCAGACAGAATGCTAGGAGACAAAGAGGTCCGGGTCACTGAGACCTACGATCCAGATGGCATTCCAACGAGCGGCCAGAAGGCTGGTACAGCGGAGGATAGGGAAGCCATGCGGCGTTTGGGAAAACAACAGGTCTTCAAGGTAAACCGCCAAATACCGTACCAAGCCTAGACCACATATTGACAGGAACAGCGAAACTTCGGCTTCCTGTCGATCTTTGGCTTTGCCCTCATCCTCATGAGCACGTGGGAGGCGCTTCTTGGTACCATCGCGCTTGCACTTGGCAATGGCGGTCCCTCCGGCCTCCTGTACACTTACCTTGTCGCATACGCTGGCTTCACTCTGACGGTTGCCTCACTGGCGGAAATGGCGTCCATGGCTCCCACCTCGGGCGGCCAATACCACTGGGTGTCCGAATTCGCGCCTCGGAACATCCAAAAGCAAGTCTCCTATTTCATCGGCTGGCTCTCGGTCCTCGGATACCTCATCGGCGTTACAATCTCGTCCTTCCTGGCTGGCGCAATCATCCAGGGTCTCATCGTCCTTAACAACCCCGAAACATACATCTACGAGCGCTGGCATGGCACTATGATTGCGATATGTATCACAGTCTGCATCGCCATCTTCAACATATTCCTCGCCAACCATCTTCCACTCGTCGAGGGTGTTATCCTCATTCTCCACTTCGCAGGCTGGATCGCCATTGTCGTACCCCTGTGGGTGCTCGGACCCAGAACGCCACATAGCGGCGTGTGGAACACCTTTCTGGATGCTGGATGGAACAACGAAGGTCTCGCTTGCATGATTGGGTTCATCACCTCCGCCGGCTCCTTCGCCGGTGGTGATGCGGCTGCCCACATGGCTGAGGAAATCAAGAACGCTCCAAAGATCCTTCCACGAGCCATGATGTGGACGATTGTTGCCAACGGTGGCATGGGTTTCATTATGCTCGTCACCTTTTTGTATACCATGGGTGACGTCGAAGCAGCTCTAGCAAGTCCTACGGGCTTTCCTATCATCGAGGTTTTCCGCAACGTGACTGGTTCGACGGGCGGTGCCACAGCGCTCACCTCAATTCTTGTGGTGGCCGGCATAGCGGGCAGTCTTACAGCCATGGCAGGTACATCCAGACAGATCTTCGCTTTTGCACGAGACAAAGGCTTGCCAGCAAACCAATGGATCAGCCGTGTTCCGCCAGGCTATGACATTCCCGTCAACGGCGTCATTGTCAGCGCTCTCATCGCCTGTATCCTGCACTGCATCAACATCGGCAGTGCCATCGCCTTCAACATTATCCTCTCTATCGGTGCCGTTTCCCTTCTGACTTCATACATAGTGTCCGTTGGTTGCATCACCTGGCGTCGGCTGAAAGGCATGCCACTGCTGGAGACAAAGTTCTCGCTTGGAAGGTGGGGCTTGGCGGTCAATCTCGCGAGTCTTGCCTTCTTGGCTGTCGTTCTGATCTTCTCCTTCTTCCCTCCGATCCCGAATCCGCCAGCTGAGAGCATGAACTGGGCTATCGTCGTCTATGTGGCTGTGCTGGGCTTTGCGGGTATCTATTACGTGATCAGCGCCAGACACCACTACGATGGGCCGATCGAGTACACGAGGAAGAGCGAGTGAGAGGAGAGCTGTCAGTATGTATAGCATATAGAGCATATGCTTGATATCAGGTTTAGACACAGTTACACGGTAGATTCCAATATTATGTTTATCAAGCTTTCAGATTCCAGCCTTCGACTTCACTGCTTACTCACAAATTCCAACCACGTTGCTACGCCAGCAACGGAGTGTCTCACTTTATTGTGGCACGATTGGATAAGGGGAAGACGAGATGAAGGTAGTAGACCGTCACATTGCATGCTCTTTCTCTTTGAAATTACTATAGTGACTATCGAGCATCCCTGACCAGCAGGTGCTTACACCGCTGACGCAAAACCAACACGAATCAGAACATTGGATACAAGTCGAACATCTGCAAGTGCTTTGAATTTCCGTATTCTTGGTGTTGGCTGGTAATAGCCGAGGTGCACGTTTCGTTGGGACAAAGCGTCGTGATCGTTACCTGTACGTTGTCCTTTGCCCTTGCAATGGGCCAAGCATATCCAGAAACAGGTGTAAGCAGCTGTTATCCTAGTCTTCTAGCTTGGGAGCATCCTGTTGCTCTCGGACAGCATGACGAACCGTATCGTTGACTTGGGTCCAATGCCGGATGATCCCCTCAACCTTAGCAAGATACTCGATTTTGAGCTGAGGTGCAACGAAAGCATGCCACACACTGAAGATCCTCCCATGTGATGTCGCTGGCTCGAAGATCGCAGCTTCACTAGTCTTGTAAGTAGTCATCGCTTGCCCCAGATATTTGGCCAGCAGTGTTTCTGCGTGCCGGATCTGCATGAACTCATTGAACCCAGCAGCCGGATTAGCAAAGTACTCACCATAATACGTCACGAGGAAGCTCGACAGTTTGACAGCTTGGTTTGGACCAGGTCGTGGCGTCAAAAAGAGATGGCGACGGTGGTACAAACCTCCTGGTAGATGACGATTGAGTATCCTCCACCTCACAAGTTCCATGTGTTCTGGGTAGTTGGCTTTGGTGAGATACAGCTGGCGATCTGTCGGACATCGACATGGTCCTGGTCTGGTGGCCAGCCAATGCTCCAAGCATTCGCGGTGGAAGCTTCGACAGCAGAAGGAGGTGTGAGTCCAGGTTGGTGCAGTGTTGAGCTCGTCGAGGCAGATAGAACATACCTTGTCTCCAGGCCGCAATTCGCTTCCTTTGGTTGCTTTCAGGTCCGCGAAGATTGGGAACAGGCTATGGTCTGCCATGTTCCTTTACGGACTAGGGAAGCTTGTTTGCAGTGCTGTGGTGTGAGATAGTCAACACTCTGTCAGTGACTCGCAAGACAAAGTCTGGTATGTGAGTTCAAATTTGCCGGAACGAGTGGAAGACTATTTGATTTGTATTATACACGGATCTCGAGCCGCACAGCCTCGAGTAGTCACTCGACAATAACAATGAACGAAAGAAAGAAAGATAGGCACTCTTTGACCGTAAAGGTTGACTGTATCTTCCTTGTTGATTACAAAGGACCTGCACAACAGCTTGTTGTTGTCCTTATGCCACGATTGCTCAATGGGACTGGACAGCGGACCACAATACATGCTGTCACCTTGAGAACGACCCCGTCTTGTTCGCTATCCCACTCATACTTGGAAAGGAGCCAGCAGCGATGGAGAAGCCTGCCTGACCGCCTTCAGCAGTGACTATCGCCTTCACTGAATGAAGCAGTCTTCAACTTGCTGCCTGCCGGATTAAAGATTTGAGAAAGCCTCCGAGGGCGGAAACAGTACCGGATACCTTATGCATGAGGTGTATGTCTGTTTCTCAAGCCAACTCATAAGCCGAGCTCATTACTGCACACTGAGATTTTGAGCATTGAAAGTTGCTTCAGACCTCGTTGGTTCAGAAAATCCGATAATGCAGGGCATCGCCACTTGTGATCACCGATATACGTGTAATCAAGACATGAACCTTGGGTACACGTGGACCAGGTGGATGCTGGCATTCGCAAACGCCACTAACCAGCTCAAGGAGTAGATTTTAAGTGGTATATCGTGGAAAGTCCGCTTCACAAGTATTCAACGTTGTAAAGCTCGGTGATTGAGACTTTGCGTGAACTCGTGTTTGGCACAGTGCTTCTGTCCATTAAGTCAGACTCGGTCTAGGTGCTGAACACCTGCACAAGTGTCGCAACAAAGTTTCACCGCCCGCCTCCCGCCTCAGTATGCCAAGTCGTTGCTGGAATGAGCCTCTGGCATCAGAAGTCTTGAACAGCTACTACAGCGATATGACCTCCAATGCTTGATGCTATGTCGATCCATGATTGACTCCCGAAGCATGCCACCGGCTGCAGAAGCTCGACAAGCTTGAGTTGCTCCTCGCTCGGCGTTCCAGCCACCCTTGTGCATGCAAGTCCGACGCAGCTCTTGAGATCCAGCAGCTTCCTAAATCACTGCGCTGACGAGATGCAACCATATACTGAAACATGATAAGGACATAAGGAGGTTGGCTCCAATGGTATAACGTTCTGGTAGCCGCAACTAGCTCCACTATAGAGTTCTTGAATGCTGCGGGGAGCGCGACCGAGGTAACAAAACCGAGGTCATGATAAAATTAATAACTTACCTACTAATGCCGCCCCTACGCCGATACGTGAGGATTAGCCATTCACTTCACCACTCCGTCTCTATCTCGCTGGACCTTCGCCGTTTCACATACCAGTAATGGCGACTCCTCAGGACTGGCTAGGATATGCCAAGATCGATCCGGAGCTGGACCAGGTAAACCCACGACGGCCGTAGCCAGCAATTCTTGACCAAACAGCTAGCTAACACCGGCGAGCTCAGTTCATCAAGAAGAATGGTGGGAAGCCGCCAAAGCTCGGTGGCACAATCCATGGGCTTCGAGCGCAGCTGGCCCAGGCAAAGGCCGCGCTGAATGCCACCCAAGGTCCTGGCAACACCACTGGTGTCCGCGAGGAGGACATAACGATCGAGGCACGAGACGGCTTTTCGATACCGGCACGCATACATGCGCCGGAAAAGCCACATGCAGGGGGTAGCCCTCTTGTTGTATGTATCCGAGGACGACTCAGCTCTGACGAGTGGCTCCAGCTCTCTTTCTCACTCCGCGCCGCATCTCTGACTTCGAACTTGGTAGGTAATGTTACATGGTGGTGGTTGGTGTCTCGGCGGCCTCGAGAACGAGGAGCTTAATTGCCGGAACTTTGCTCAGCAGCTAGGCTGCGTGTGCCTCAATGTGGACTACCGACTCGCCCCCGAGCATCCTTTTCCAGCTGCGGTGAACGATAGCTGGGATGCGTTGAAGTGGGTACGTAAACTGCTCCAACATCATTTGCCCCTCTTCCCGCCCCCAGCACCAAAATGATAGACACTAAGCAAGCAATCCTAGGCCGCCAAAAACGCGAAAAGCCTCGGCGCAGATCCAAGAAAAGGATTCATCGTCGGCGGCACCTCAGCCGGCGGAAATCTGGCCACCGTAACGGCTCTCCTTGCTCGCGATGACAAACTCTCACCACCGTTGACCGGCGTCCTCCTCATGATCCCTGTCCTTCTCGACCCGACAGTCGTGCCAGAGAAGTACAAACCTTGGTATCAAAGCTATGAACAGAACAAAGACGCCGCCGTCCTACCTGTATCCGCAATGACCTTGTTCAAGGCCAACTACAATCCCGAACCATCGTCACCGCTTTACAGTCCCATCCTTCATCCAAAGGGCCATGGCGACCTTCCGCCAATCTACTTCCAGGTCTGTGGCATGGACCCACTGCGTGATGAAGCGTTGATATACGAGAAAATCTTGCAGGAGGAGTATGGAGGCAGAACAAAACTAGACGTGTATCAGGGCGTTCCGCATGGATTTTGGTCGTTTTTTCCCACTCTCAAGGTGTCGACGAGGTTTGTTGAGGATACCGTGAAAGGAATGGTTTGGCTGCTGCAAGAGGGGAGAAGTGGGGATAAAATATCTGCTAAACTCACGTAAGTTGGAGCTCAAAGATCTTGTGGACGACTCTGCACGTCGTGGTGCTGCTTGGTAGAACACGAGGGTAGTACCTGCGCCCAGTAGCGAGAGGCCGCTGTCCGCAGTGCTCATCGTATCTGATTGCTGTTTGTTAAGCCTTCCTGCCCGTGATCACGGTCCTGAACATCGCGATATGATGCCTGCACTTTATGATGTAGGACGCCGGTAGGTAGGCGTGTTCAGGCAACGGCTGTGGATCATCTTGTCGCTCATGTCATGTACAGAGTCGAGAGTCAAAAACAAGACACACTTGGGATGATGTTGATAATATTGAGGACGGTTATCTGCCCCGTTCTAATCGTATGTTGCAAAGCGTCCATCGTCAAGAATCGAAAGAAAACTGATCGCCAGCGAAATAGTCGTTGATCATGCTGCAAATGGGGTATCTTGTCAAGCAACCTAGCGCTTGTTCTCGCATAGACGCCGAAAAATGGGTATCTCTTCAGCAGATACAAAGCTCGCACATATCTTGGAATCGTCGTTGTGTAAGGATCAGATCGCCATAGACCTTCATTCTATTTCATCACACTGAGCAGGTACTTCTCCATGCCTCGCACATCGAACTGTCGCACCCACTGTCGAGTGGTGTAGTATGCCATGTGAGACTGCGCTTCGTAGCGATCCTTGTCGCACAGAAGTATGTCCAGCTCCCGCATCCATGCCTTGACGTTTTGTGATGGAATAGCATAGGACCCATCTTCGTTTCTCTTCGTGCCGTCAATCTTGTTGACTTCAATAAGCGGACCAACGTAGCGTTTCGCTTCTGGAAGGCCACCAACGTTGGAAGCGATGACTGGGATACCTCGTAGCTGAGCTTCGGTGGCGATGAGGCCCCATGCTTCTTGCCAGAGGGAAGGTACGATTAGCACACTGATGTTATCAAACACTGGCTCCATATCAGTGACTGGATCGAACATTCTAAAGAGCTGTCAGCGGATCAAGCGTTCGATTGGTTGGTTGTTACTCACTTGACGCCAGCAGCTTGAAGGTCTCGAACCATTTCGGGTTTGCTGCCCCAGGAGGAGTAGGCAATGAAGTTGTAGACAGGTCTGTCCAGGAGCTCATCCCAGTTGTTCTCTACGACCCGCTGTTTGTTCTCCCTCGCCATACCGAGGAAGATTTCGTAACCTTTCACCCAAGCAGGATTAATCATCACAACGTTTTGCTTTGCAAAGTTCTTTCGATATCTTGGCCAATCACCTGTGTCTTTGTCCTTGTAGGACCAAGCGTGGTTAGGTATCATCTCCGCATCAAGATCGCAGTGCTGTTTGGCGTACTTCTGTACGGCTTTTGAAACCGCGACAAGGCCGTCCAACTCTTTAAAGAAGGACAATTCGGCAGGAGTCTTGGCACCGCCAGAGATGCCGCCTGCATATGGACCCGCAGGTAGTTGCTCTAAGGTGTGAATGATTTCGATCCTGGCACCAGTCTCTCTCAGTTTTGGCATGTTGGCAGTGACAACGTTAGCAAAGGCATCGTTGAATAACACGTGAGTTGCACCGAACTCATTGAGATTGTCCTGTATCCAATCGGCATACCTCTTTGCTCGAGCGGGCTGCTCACCAGTCTGATCAGTTAGCATAGTATATAGTGCGGAGGGTGTGTATTACCTCGATCCAGGTGGCCGCATCCACTTGCTGAATGGTGTTGGGATACGTGGGTATCATATCCTCGGCATCGAGGGCGACACAAAGTACATCGTGTATGTCCTTGAACTTCCAATAGGTTACTTGAACCTCCTCTAGACTGGCGTTGAGCATAGGTGTTCTTCCCCATTTCCAATCTTTTACTTGGAACTTCTTTTCGGCCTTAAGCTCGGCCACAGCACTATTGATATCTTTCTTGTAAGCCCAACAAAACTGCATAGTTGTATGACCGTGTCTAGCCAGAGCAAAAAGAGTAGCGTAGTTGCCTCGAAAGCCTCCAGATGGTGGTTTGAGGCCAGCGGCAGTTTGAACCATGGCGACTCGCATCTCTTGATAGCAATTGATCTCTTGTTCCAGGTCAGGAGAGACAACTCTAGGGTGCTGATCAATTTCGTTATCCATCAAGGACTCGTCAGAAGCAGCAGGTGAGCTTCGGGGAGTCAATTCCTCCCACTCGGTATAGTTTCTTGAGAAGCGCTGTCAAGTGTTGGAGTTAGATGGTTCAAGCATACGAAGCCGTGACAGACTGTCTTTGAGCAGAGGAGGTACTTACATTCATCTTGACGGATTTCGTAAAGGATCAGAGTGGTACGCTCGACTGACTGAGTTGACCTGTCCGTGTAAGTTCACTGTCGAGCGTTAGAGTCCCGTTCGATTGATAGCATGTGCCACTCTTACCTAAAGACTTTCTGGCAACCTTGAATGAATATCAGGCTATTGTGCGAAGCTTCGCTAGCGACCTTGACTATCGATCCTGGGAAGAAGACAGAAGAGGTGGGGTAGAGTCTTCGAAGTGAACGAAGATTGGCAGTCGCAATATGACCTCAGGGAGATTAGCGCCAAGACAACAGGAGTGATGAAGCATGCAATCGACACTCTCGGTCCGTGAGAGAGTAAATAGCGGTTATCATGCTAGTTAAGTCGATGTGAAGGATGTAGAGGACGACCGTCGCTGATATGTCGACCGGGTCACATATACCGAAACTCAAAGCCTCGCTTGCAGTGCTCAATTGACTCGGCAACAGGCCATACTGACTCAATCCAAGTGAGGCAGATATGTCTCGTTCCAGACCGATGGTTCCGCAGGTTCTCAAACAAAGGCAGCGTTGCTGCAGTGCAATACTCACACGTGTGACAGAGCCTCGTCTGATGGTAGCTAACCCTCTGGTTCATCGAGAGTCCTGCTAGGCACCACGTGCTCGATTTGGAACATCAGGTCCTCCAGTATTGTAATAGATTGTAGTCTTCCAAATGTCACAGATGGCAAATAGCTGGGTTTCGATGGAAAACAGGCTAAGGGGTTGGCAATCGTTTGAAGCTGCACAGTCTTTCGGCCGGTACAAAGCCTGCTTCGGAAAATTCTTCCATCACAACATGGACGAACTCTGCGAGATCTTGCTTCAGTGACTTGTTCGTGCTGCCAAGTTTGTCCGCATCAATTCATAGAGTAGGCAAGCAGTTTATCAGTAAGTTAGAACCATTCTTCACACCCCCAAGATGGCGAACGAACGATTCATGTGCACAATGAGAGGATTGACCAAGTTTTACTAACTCGGCACAGATGACAAATGAGTCATCTAGCTCTGGCAAGGCTACCTCGAGTCGCCTCTTGGTTTGCTTGAGCAAACAAGATCGGAAGAGGTTGGCTGTGACACCAGCTAATCAGGCTTAAGGAGTCTCGACACTGCCTAACTGGCCATAGTTCAGAGCCTGCTGAACGAAGTATCATGATGCTCTCAGCAGGGCGACACAGGAATCCTATAGTTGCTCTCAAATCGTAGGAGGAAACCTCCGGCTGAGCGTGCCGAGCCGAGCCGGACCAATCAAAAAAGCTGTGAATGATCTCCATAATTTTGCGTAGCTAGTCTATCTATTTCTTTGACGCCTTCACTCTACTAACCATGATTTAATAAACCGACAAGCAGATATGTGGGGGATAAGTGTACAGCAGGAGTTCATGCGTCAGATCCGAGCCAACAGCTGCCATCTATCACTCGCACCTCTACGGGCCTTCATCAAGTAGAACAACAGCCCAGCAGCAGACAGCATCAGAGACAATCACCAGTTCATACCACAAAGCTTTTGCCTTTCACTATTCTGTTCTCTTCACAACCCTGGGCAAACCCACCCAGGCGACCTCCATAACAACGCACAGCGCGATACATATCGGATTGAGTACCACCGTACCAACCTTCTGCGCCAACAGCCCTGTGAAGAACGGCGCAATCGCCCCTCCACTGCTTCCCATAGAACTGATAAAGCCCAGGCTCGTAATTTGCAAAAGACTAGGCAGCAGTTTTGAGAACACACCTGTCGCACACGGATAGATCGGGCCTAGCAAGAAACCAATGAGTGCAACTGCGACGGCGTTGCCAACGACATTAGGCAGGAACCAGACCATAAACTGAAAGCCTGCTGTCAGCGCAACAAGAACGATCAGGCTGGTCCGTGCACCGAGTTTGTTGGCTGGTGCAACAAGGATGAAGCGGCCCAGGGTGATTCCGCCCCAGAAGCCGGAGGTCACGTAGCCGACGCGGGTAGGGTCGCCGTTGCGGTAGTCTATCAGGAAGGAGATTACCCAACCACTGATGGAGACTTCTGCACCCTGGTAAGCGAAGATCAGAAGTGCGCCGAGCAGTGTTGTGCGGTTCTTCAGGGCCTTCCTGAGAATGTTCTTCTTCTCGTCGATGGCCGTAGCGCGTGAAGCAGTCCGTTCGAGAGCTGTGAGCAGCTCAGCGGTTGCGTTCTCAGCTTCGTAGCCTTTGAACGACCAGAAGAATGCTACTGAGTTGAAGAGGGATAGTGCGAGGGTTATGGTGTAGAAATAGGACCAGCGCGCACCGGACGATACCATAGATGTTGCGGCGAAGGGCGCAACGATGCCACCGACCCCGTAAATGCCGTGCAGATACCCTAGAAGTTCGGTGCCACCACGAAGATTGACCAGAAAAACGTTGTCGAGTGCGAGCATTATTGCAAATGCGAAGCCTGTGGGCAATATCAGCAGTCGCGGTTGTCCTGGACTTGGCCGTCTTACCTAGTACCAAGAAAGCGATAACAACCACGGCATAGGGCGGTTGTGATATGATGGCAGCATACGCTATGACGTTGAGAATGGTACACACGGGAAGCACCTTCGCTCGCCCGAAGCGATTGTTGAGTGTGTGGCAGACTGGAGCAGCTGCGATGAAGCCGACAGCATTGGCAACAAAGATGAGCGAGACAACAGCGTAGGAGACGTGGTAATGGTTCTCCATGTATGGCAGCAAAGCTCCGACAGCGCTGTCATTGAGACCTTGGATGAAAAAGGCAACACAACACGCAGCTATCCGCCATCTGTTCATATAGGGGTGCCTGATGCTCGGAACAACCGACGATATGATCTGTCTGGAGTCCGACGGCAAAGGCGAGACTGTACCGCTGTTGTCCTCCAATTCTCCCGGCGTGGACGGAAACGTGTCGTCAGGACCGTTGAGTCTTTTACCCCACTCTAGTGTCTCAAGCTCGATCTCGTCAGGCGTCCTCGAAGGCTGTCGTCCAGAAGATATTGGTACACCACTCTTGGAAACAACAGGAGGAGGCTTAGCGACTTCAGCAGCTAACATCTCGGCCTGGGTTTGTAGGATGCTGCTCGCTCCGACTGTTGCTGCAGGACTCGATGAGGCTCGACCAGGCAAAAGTCTCCCCTTTGGGTTGCTAGCGGGACGGAAGTAAGAGAACCATTGCCGAATACGGCTTCCACCACTGGTAATCATTCTGGGCAGTGGTCTGTCGCCTTGTGCTCGTGTTTGCGGGCGGTTGTCAGTCTGGCGTTGGATAGCAAGCAAAGATTGAGGCGCGGAGATAATATAGACTTGCAAACAGAAAGTTCACGACTCAAGGTCATGATCTGATCCTAGGAGTAAGACACCCGAAGGCGGGACGCTGGTCATGCACTACGCCATGTTTAGTAATGTTACCGAATGAAGGGAACCATTTGACAATCCGCGCAGCGGGCTGCTGAGTAATGTCCCAATATGGCAATTTGAATGACCTTCTGCTACAGGGGTGTCGGTTACTCTTCGGAAGCTTCACAGAATCCATGGCATCCTTCTCCAACGACTAAGGGTTGGACCGTCGAAGGAGTTCAACCGACATCGTTCGAGTGCGTCGGTAATTGTGTCCAGCACTTCCTCGTCAAGCCTTCTCCCGCTTGTAACGAACCAACATTCGAGCACACGGACGATAACAGCTTGCTGCAACACGTCTAACCATCGACGGAGGGGTCACGTTGGTAGATTCGTGCTGTTGCCAAGATTCGTCGTCGCGCCATTTCTCGGAGATACTTGGCTCGACAATGCTCCGATGCTGCTAAGAGGCTGCGTCGCTCCATGAATGGTAGGTTGCAATGAACGACAGGTGCACAAACGCTCCATAGCGGTCATACTGAGCTGAAGGTGCTAGGTGACACGTCATTTGTTTCCTTCAGCGTTTTCAGAATTGCTTTCGAGCACTCGTGCAGGTGTCAAAGCTATACTAGCCGCTACCTAAAGCATGGTGCCAGGCACATTAGACTGAAACACAAGGATCACGAAAGTAGTGAGTTTCCAACATCTTGTTGGACAAGGTGAGATCTTGCCGCGACGATGATTATAGCAATGTGGACTTTCGGGCAGGAGATCAGCTACTGACGCACGTTTTCATGCGCGGCAAGGGAAAATCGTGACTTGAAAATTGAGCTGCCATGATCGATGGGAAGTCCCTGGACTGCTTCAGACGCTGGCACGAGTCTCAGCCGTCGATGACACGGAATCCAGCAAAGCATGCTTTGTGCTTTCCAACTCCCCATGGTAACCACTTTGTACTGCTCGCTGGACGTTATCTAGGCTGCTGGCCGCCTCGACAAAGTCCCATACAACGAAGCTGCCGCGTCAATTCTCTTTGTTCCATCGCTCCTCTCTGCTTCGTGAACTCACAACGCATGGAGGTCATCGCCTAATTTTAGCATTGTTGTCCAGACACAAAGGGCCTTGCAGCACGGGTCACTATTAGATGAAGATAGAAGCGTGCTATCGCAGGCATCTTCACTGAAAGACCCATCTCCATCATCGTGCTCCTGAACATAGCAGCTGGATATCTGCTATCACTCAACAGTTTGTATTTTTCCTCGCGACGTCGAAGGTCCAGCTCACCACATTGTCCACTTCATGACTTTTTCAGGTCAATCTCGAAAAAGGTGAGTAACTTGTTCGTATACTGTTCATCCCTCTCTACAAGATTTGAAGAGCGCACTACCTACACGTACAGTTTCGCCAATTCACGAATCATACAGGTCGTACACAAATTTGCAGAGGCCCTGGAGGACCTTTCAACGCGGTTATACCTCAACGTGAACGCCACACCATAGACAATGGCTAACACCATGAAGGGATCAACACAAGCGAACCCGCTACCACAGTCCAAAGACTCGGCAAAAACTCGAAAGTCAAGACCTCGCCCGATAGACACGAGCGTCGCAAACCAATATTGTTCGTGGCAAACGGTCGCCCGCGAGACAGCAGTCGATGACAGCATCCCCACAGCGTCCAGCACGTACTCACAAACGGAGTCTAACACCGGAAACCCTTTCGCAGACCAAGCAGTCTACGAAGAGCTCCCTCTCTTGAATATCAAGACGCGCTCTCCGGCTCCATCCACACCTTATCAACCCCAGACACACTCCACTCCATCCCACCCTGTCGCAGCAATCCTCCAGCCCCAAACTCCATACTCCGTGGCCACACTCTACTCACCCTTAACACGCTCCCTAGATCAGCTACTCTCCACGCGCAGAAACTCAAGTCCCTCCCCGTTCAGCACGAGACTCAGTCCTGCCATTGGCGTAGACTACGCCAACGCTCCTCCGTCCACCCGTCTCACAGCTTTGGTCTCCGCCCTCCCGCACCTCGACACCTCCGTCGCAGACTTCGGCTCATACAACAGCGACTGGGATTTCAAGGAGTTCCCCCTCATCACGGGGCGGTGGGAACACTTTTACCGGCCGAGCCAGTTATGGCTTGCGAACGAGCTGCTGGGGTGGTGGGAGGGGTGGCCTTCGCCGGGGAGTGATGGAGTCTATCAGTTTGATGACGAGAGAGGGAACAGGGATGAAGATGATGGCGATGGGAATGGGTGGGAGGGTTTGCCTTCGCCCATCAGTCCTTTGACACTACTTAGAGACTGGATCTGGTAACTAGATACTAGACAGAACTGCTTGCTGGTCAGCTCGGTTATGAGTAACACAAAGGTTCATTGTCTTAGTTATGCTATGCTTAAGGATGTTTACGTCATGCAGCGATGGTTTGTTTTATGCGCACGTTGGTGATTCGTTTGTGCTTCATTGGGCTGATGTTCATGGTCTCAGGTTGATCCAGTGCCTGGAATAGCATCATACATAGGTCTTATTGATAGTCTGCCCATTAAGCACAGTTTGCCGCTTACTTGGCCAGCCGCATATCAGTACCTTTGTTCAGTGCTGCATGATGGTGGATCACAACGAGATGTTTTGCCCTTGTGTTTGCTACATCCTCTGGTGACAACAAGATGTGCTGTGATGTGGGGAGTTGTAGGACGAATCCCGTCCTTGACTCGCAGCTGACCTAACATGTCTGTCTCAGTAGTCTCTCAGTATGAGAGTTGAGCCATCCAATTTCACGACCGGATTACTGCCAGTCGCCAACAGTAGAGGTTGTTCGTCGATCGACACACTTAGTATCGTTGCCAGCAGACACAATGATTGTCGGCGCTAGTAGACCCAGAAAAATGGTTTCGTCTGACATTCACACCCCAGATAACAAGTCTTGTTGTCAGCAAGCAAAGACAGAAACGCCATAAAACGATTCTCCTAGACAGCCTGGTCAAGATGGCGTTTCGTCTCCAGCAGCATGAACCCAATGAATATGGGAACATTTCCCCATCAAGGTCAGTATCCAGGAGGCCACCAGCAACAAGATCTCACGTACCGTACCTAACTAACCACAGCCCAGATGTCATTAACCAGATCATCGACTTAGCCACACCAGATACTATTGCAGCAGCCGGCATATGGGGTCACGAGATCAAGTTTGTGAAATCGGCAAACCCTGAATCGAAAGAAGAGCGAGAAAAGGTCGAGGGATACACCAACCTCTTCACCAGCAAAGAGCCGCACGAGAGGAAGAAGCTCATGTTGGATTGGTTCCCCTCAAAAGTGAACCCAGGCCGTATAGACGTGGGATTTCTCCGAGGCTGGCTGAAGGATGTGGCGGAGATCATGCAGTGGGCGCATGCAGGTGAAACTAGGGAGCTGCTGGGCGTGAGGCAGGGTGTTGTCGACGAACAAGCGGAGCTCGATGAAGACCACAAGAGAACGAACAAGGAGATGGATGAGATTGATAAGCTCTTCAAACCCACCTTGCAGAGGAGTGATGCCAAACGATGAGGTTGGTCTGGCCGAGATAAGGGACGATGCCTTGCACGGAGGGCATTGCTTGGAGTGAAGCATGGGTACTGTCAAGCTGTAGGTCATTGCTGGTGCATTTCCGCGAAAGTGTATCAGTCAGTCATGTCGCCTCAATTAGTCCAAGCGAAGCTAAGCCAGCACAGCAACCGTGTGACGGTCACAATCTTCACTCTCAAAAGCAGACTCGGACTCAGACCCGGGATGATACTGTAGCGTCACCTCAATTCATAGAGTGTGCACAAAAAGCACAAAGGATCAGACGGAAGGGAGCGTCGTGTGAGCTGCCGGCGCCGGTGACTGCCTCCCAAGTTGACACCTATGACGGAACTCTGGATCTTAACTCCGCATAAGTTTAGAGTTTCAGGCTTGCCTCCCGCACGGCCACCTGTAACGCAGTGCAGTGCCGATCTTAAACTGACTCACATGCGGCCGGGACTGCACCAGTGTTAACGTTCTACGTGTTACTTCCTGCCTCAGCTGCTGGCCAAACTACCCAAGTCACTTGTTCTGTATAATAGCAGTGTTCCCCAAAGCCCGCCGTCGAACGCAGCGGCTGGCAAATTGTATAACATGTCACCTCACCCTCACTGTTCATAATCTGCAACGAGAAGACTAAGACTGGTACCCTCAGCATTACTTCTGCTGCCACCGGCATGCCTCCTCAGGCAGGCACAATGCGCAATCGCTGGACAGCTTATGCTGCTCTGAGCACAGCGCTCGCAGGCGGCGTCATCCTCAAATCGCTGGCCCAGCGACCAAACTTCTACAGCGCAGCAGTCTATCTCTCCCAGTCCAGCGCCAACCTCATGATTCTTTGCAATCTCGTCTTTGTCGCCGCCAGCTCTGCCTTGCTCCTCCTCCAGCAGGCCCTCTACGGCCCTCTTCGACCTATCGAGGTGGAACAGCTCTACGAGAAGGCATGGTTCGCCGTCACTGAGACGTGTCTTGCCATGACTATCTTTCGAGGCGAGATCGGCGCTTGGTTTCTAGTCATGTTCTTCAGTTTGCTTGCAGGCAAAGTCTGGGGCTGGATTGGTGAGGGAAGAGTCGAGGTTCTGGAGCAGCAACAGCATAACGTCGTGGCCAGAGGTGCCACGTTCTTCTACACCAGGCTCGGTGTGAGCCTTATTCTGAGCGTTCTGTTCGACACTTGCATGCTGGAATACACTGTTGGCCAGGTCCTGCACATGGCCAGGCCGGATATGATGGTTATGTTTGGCTTCGAGTTCGCCGTACTGACTATAACTAGTCTGAGCACGGGCATGAGGTACACCTTGAATCTGGTCGAGATTGCCATTGTAAGAAAACAGAAGCAGAAGAGAATGGACGCCATACGAAAGGAAAGAGTGGATGCTGCTGTTCGCGCGCTGCAGACACAGCAGGAACCTACAGAAGGTAGGGTCGGGCTGGCACCAGAAGCACCAGAAGACTTAAGCCAACGACAAACCCGGGCCGCCGAAGTTGCTGCATCTCAACCCATCGACGAAGCTGTTGTTGAGGTTGAAGGCTGGGAGGGCAAGGGGAGATGGGTTTTCTACCTCGACCTGACCACCGACTTCTGCAAGCTGGTCACCTACCTTTCTTTCTTCTTCATACTGCTCATCTTTTACGGCCTACCGCTACACATCATGCGAGATGTCTTCCTGACATGCCGCTCCTTCTTCAAACGAATCGGCGATTTTCTGCGCTACCGTAACGCCACGAAAGACATGAATCAGAGATACCCGGACGCTACCGAGGCTGAGATCGGTAGAGAGGATGTGTGCATCATATGTCGAGAAGAGATGAGATTATATGTGCCTCCAGAACAAGGTGCTGCAAGAGACCCTGTGGCAGAGCGAATGAGACCGAAGAAGCTACCTTGCGGACACGTTCTGCATTTCTCGTGTTTGAGAAGTTGGTTGGAGCGACAACAGATATGCCCTACCTGTAGAGCCACAGTGGTGCCAACGCCTCAGGCGGCCCAGGGCACCGGGGGTAGAGCTCAAGGCGACGCCGCTCGCGTACAGCACCCACACAATCGAGGCAATGCACGGCCAAGAGTCTACCAGTTAGGTCCGTTGAGGATAGGTGTTGGAGCTGTCAGGGGGAATGACATGTTTGAGCAGCTAGAGCAACAGCTTGCCAACCTCAATGCGGCACCAGCACCAGGTCAAGACGCAAATGTGCCCCAACAGTACGGCTTTGGTATCAGATGGGATGGTATGAGGCGAAGAGCTCAAGGCACACACCGCCAACACCGAGGCACTGTTGACGACCAGCTCAACGCGGCTGAAAGACAGATACAGCGAGAAGTCGACACCTTACAAGCCTCGATGGGTGAGCTTCAAGCGTTGCGGAACGTGCAAGCCCAGCTGACAAGGATACGAATGGCTCGTCAAGGAGCGGCTGCGCAGGCTGGACAACAAGGACAGGCACAAGGGCCACCGCAACTGAACCCTCAAGCACGACCGATCCTGCCCTCTGTCACGGGTCTTGCTCCCAATCAGCAACAAAACATCCTTCAGGCGGGCAGTGACCAATTGCCTCCGGGCTTGACACTGCCAGAAGGCTGGTCGATGATGCCGCTCCAGCCTATGCAACAGCAGCAGTTGCCAGTGCAAGGACTACCTCCTATGCCGATGCCAGTGCCGCTCAACATACATGGACCTTTCTACATGCCGCAAAATGGGCTACATGCACCCTTTCACCCACAGCCCCAAGAGCCACAAAACCCAGCTGGGGCAACCACATCCGGGCCAAGTTCTTCGCAGTCGCAGGACGCAGGCACGCAGCCACAGCAGATGCCAAGTGGGAACTCATTGCGCGACCAACAGCCAATGCCAACGACGGCCCCGATGCGCCCCGACGATATGCAGACACAGACGCGAAACACTCTCGAGCAGCTAGCGAATTCTTTGAGACCTCCCCGGAATGATGATTCGGCAAGTGCACCGGCACCTACCGTTTCGGCCTTTGCGCCTACTCGGCCTACAACTTCTGCACAACGAGCACCATCGCAAGCACAACAGCCATCGCCAACGCAGCAGGGTTCTACGCAAAATACCACGCGACCTGCAACAGTATCGAGCAGTCATGTCGCCAGTTCACCCCGACCAACGCCGACTCTCAGAGTACCTTCCATGTCGAATAACGCGACAAGCACAGGCCCACCTCAACGCCTCGCACCTCCAACACAGAGCCGAACTGGAGGCGATGCCAGTAACCCACGCGCTTCTTCTACTTCTCCTCACAGGCCTACTAAGAGTATTGGTTCTTCGTGGGGTTTCTCAGGGGTTGAGGACGACACCGACGAGGAGGATGGAGATACGACGGAGTCTGAGGAGGAAACTGACGATCAGAATAAGATGCCACCTCAGAGGGATGGTTCTTCTGCACGAACAACAGGTCAGGAGGGATCAGGCTCTGCTCAGCGTGGATCTGTGAAGGCGAAGAGCGCGACTGTGGAAGATCTGGTGGAAGACCCGGATTAGCAGACATGGACAGTAGAAGGACACAACGAAGATGAGTGTTGGTAACGCGCTCACAGCGCACTCATTCTTGGAGTGCTCTTTCTGCAAAGGACTAGAAACTCCCCTCTCCTAATACGAGATGTCAGGCGAGCTCGTCGACAATGCCAAGGAATATCATTCCGACTGCCTCATGACCTGTGGCTCGTGACACTCCGCTCTTACATAGGCTTGGCAGGGGTGAGACCCCTTGACACGTGCTTACGCGTCTTTCTGTGCAAACAAACCAAACTGAAGACGCGGGTTTGAGCGATCGCCGACCAAGTTTAGGCATGTTCACTGTCTTGCAGAATTCGAGGCGGGAACGATGATAACGGAGCGCTATTGACGTGCCTGCTCGTTGCTGATATTACGTCCCCGCTGTGTTACTGTCTTCAGATTGGGCTCTGATGTCGAGCTCGCAGCCGAGGTGCTCATCCGCCCAATATAGTCCCGGACTTGTGGCTAACTCTGAGGATTCTGGGCTGCGATGATATTTGCTAAACGAGTTGCTGTCGCATTCCTCGCAGCAGTAGTATTAGTTCTTCTTTTACACAATCGGGCTCCTGACTATCACTCTGCTCTGCAAGATCTTTCACAGACTGTGGGGCTAGGCGAACTCCTCGATGATGAAGATGAAGGCGGCCAACAGCAAGACCAGAGTCTAAAGCAAGCACAACAGCCAGCAACTGATCCGTCAACGTCGAATGTCTCTCTGGCATATTACAATGCCACCCTGCTATCCTCTCCCTTCCAACCAGGAGTTCCTAAACTCGCAGGCGAGGCATACACCCGTGCCTTCGTAGCCGGCCGCCTCACCAGCGAGAACACAACATGGCTAGACACCTACCTCCCCACAGACCCAACCATAACCCCGTTCGTCTATGTGGTAAATGACTACACCGCACCGCTCCACACGCCGCGCAACAAAGGCCATGAAGCAATGGTCTACCTGACCTACATCCTCGACCACTACGACTCCCCCACCCTTCCTGACATCAACATTTTCATGCACCCCCACCGCAGAGCCTGGCATAATCCCGAACTCCTCAACCACGACGCAACCGAAGCCCTCAAGCGTCTCTCCAGCGAACGCGTCGTGCGCCACGGCTACATGAACCTCCGCTGCCACTGGGATCCGGGCTGCCCCGATCGCATTCACCCCGGCGCCTCCTATCGCGACAATCTCAAGCGCGAAGAGATCGCGCTCGCCGGCGCCTGGGCCGAGATGTTCCCCGACGACCCGATCCCCCCTGTCGTCGCCGCCCCCTGCTGCGCCCAGTTCGCCGTGTCGCGAGACCGTATCCGGAGTATACCCAAGGCGCATTATGCGCGGTACAGAGACTGGCTATTCCGCACGCAAGAGACGGACTGGATCAGCGGCCGGGTCTTCGAGTACCTCTGGCACAAGATCTTCACGGGACAAGACACGCTCTGTCCTGACACGCGCAGCTGCTACTGCGACGGGTACGGAATCTGTTTCAGTACGTCTGAGGCGTTCGAGTTGTGGTTTGATAACCATCGTTGGTGGCGAGAGGCGATTGAGGAGCTAGAGGGGTGGGAGGAGCGCGCGAAGATCGTGGACCAGGTCAGGCGGGACTGGAAGAAGATTGAAGGAATGAGACTGGACGTGCCGGTGCCGGGCAGGAACTGGGAGTTGAAGAAAGAGATCGATGAGAGATTCAAGTTGTTGGCGAAGATGAGAGGGGAGGCGTTGAGGAATGGGACGGATCCGGAGGTTAGAGCGAGGGTTGCGGGTAGGCCTTGGGCGGCTGGCGATGGGTATTAGGTTGGTCAGACTTGGCTTGTGTTACGTCGTATCGCATTTGTGGTGTGTTTTAGATGGGTTTAGATGGGACAGACCGCAATGTATGTAGGTGGACTTGTGGCATTAGGGTCACACTCCTATGCACTGAGGCAATGCGCATTGGTGGCGCTAATTGTTGAACGTGTGCAGACGAACGTACAATGCGTCTCGAAGACAAAATAGGAGTCTTTCTACCTGGTTCACACCTCACCCAGACTAGCCCAGATGCTAAGCTTGAACTGCTCTCGCGCCGCACAGACCTCAATCACAGTCCTGGTAGTGCTGACGCATGCCTGGGCTTTGTTAATGGTTCCTTTGTCACCGGCCTTAGCTGGTCTGTTGTCTTCATCGTCCACAGCACAGCTTCCATGTTACTTATCCCTACGGCGTTTGCATAGGTTCTGAATCCTCATACGTTCCGGGAAACGTGAAGACCAGGGTCGGATGTCTCATCGTGCTGGGACTTCCGTGTTGAGGTGCGATGCAGTACCAGACGTGTGCATTAGTTTTTCATGTTCAGGTGGTTACTGTGAAAGATGTGAAATCAGATAACGCTGAGCCCTTGCCAGGATACATGATAACCACAAGTGCGAAGAAAACAAACACTTTGCGAGTGTCTGGCTGATAAGCGCGCAAGAGAGCAATCGCAATCAGCTTTGAAGTTGGTTATGATCGCACATTGATTAGTACCGCAAGCGACGCAATGCTGCCATGTCTTGCCTGGAGGCCCCACTCGATCCCGCTACGATGAGACTTTCTGATTAAGGCTAGGCTTGATAGTGAGGCCAACCTGGAACCGCTTGCTCTATGTACACAGCGTCTTGACTCCATTCAGGCCATAATAGACGATCTCGTCTTGCTGTACGCTGTCAAACAATATATAGTCTGTCGTAGTCGGCTTCCTGACGGTCGAGAAGTCGCGTAGGTGCTGTCAGATTGGACATGTGCGACACTAACCAAGCATCTTCGAGACTGCGACATCAGTCAAGAGAAGACTTGAATGCCATTTCCTGAGCTTAGAATGGTCCAATGTTGAGTGAACATGAGAGTGATACAAAGTGAAGGTGACAGAAGAAGCACGCGTATCTTCACGTGCTTAATCTTATCAGCCTATGGATGGGATCGAAGTTCCCCGAAACCACACACCTCTCCGGCCCCCTTCACCGCGCTATGGTTGCTGTTGTTGGGCTGGTACCTTCGAGCGGTTTGCTCTATCCTGTCATATGGAGACCATGATCTCCTGCCGGTTATGCATGCCATCGGTGGCCGACGATTACTTTCGTTGGTGGAAGAAGCTGTTCGCAAGCTAATTTCACTTGCCATTGCATTGGATTGCATCGATGACCGCGACCACCAAAGGTGCGCTTGGTGTGGACAGCCAACTCCACAATTCAATGCACGCTTTACCCGTCCTGGGACAGCTTTAAGTACATGCTAATCAAATGCCCGATCTCGGCTAAGGACATACCTATGCAGCACGGTACATTCTAGTAGAACACCAAGGATTCTGCTATTATCAGGTCTCCTGCCAAAGAAAACATCAGTGCTATGGATCTCCAAAAGTCTCGGGAAATACGAGATTGCCGTTGCGAGGAATATGTTAGTACCGGTGGATGGAAAATGGCTAGAGCAATATTTTCAACCAAGATAGCAGTATGGATCAGCACGGACACTCAACAGACGATCAGTCGACGCGGCATAAGGCATGATGCAAGTTCCAGTGCTGTCGGACGCATAGGATGATATCGTTGACTTGCCTACTGGTCTGTGTCGTCACTGAAGAACAGCAAGCGCGGATACCGAACAACTTGCTGCAGTATTCCCCCAGAACATTCCCTGTCCATTCAGTGCTGTGGCCAGACATGCAAAGAAGTCACTTCGGCTGCTGGCCAGCGGCACTCTGTACGTCGAATGATCGATTACGGCTCTGGACGGGGGCCCCAGCATGAAACTGGAAATGGGCAGAGACAGCACATGCTTCCTTCACTCTTTCACTCGTTCTTTCACTGCTATGAGGATTACCAAGCATGCTTCTTTCATTCGCGCTTGCTACTGACATCACGTGGGTCGCAGATGTTTTAAAAGTCCACCATTTCTCTGCTGTGCTCTTCGATCATTCTCACTATAGCTACATCGTTATGGCATCGACCGAAGCAATCACCATGGACAATAAGCCTGCCGAGGTTGAGCCCCAGTGTCATCGAATCAATATACAATCCAAAGACCACGAGACACTCCTCAATGTCATCGATGATTTGAGATCACAAGGCATTAGTCGGTTCATTGACCTGCCACAAATCATCGTCTGCGGCGACCAGTCAAGCGGCAAGTCGTCTGTTCTTGAAGCAGTGTCTGGTCTCAAGTTTCCTACGAAAGATGCTCTGTGCACTCGATTCGCGACTGAACTCATCTTGAGACGACATGCTGAGGTAGCATCAAAGGTCACAATTGTGCCTGATGCAACTCGGCCAGACGAGGAAAAGGAGCAGCTCCAAGACTTCAAGAGCGAGGACAATATCTACGAGAACCTGGGTACTATCACTGAGGATGCTAGCAAGGCAATGGGTCTGGATGGTAACTCCAAGAACTTTAGTTCAGACGTACTGCGGATCGAGCTTTCTGGTCCCGAGCAACCGCATCTCACTCTCGTCGACTTACCAGGCCTCTTCCACTCAGGAAGCAAATCACAATCCGATGAGGATGCTGAAGCCGTCAAAGCTTTGGTCACTGGTTACATGCAGAAGTCGCGAAGTATCATTCTGGCTGTCGTTTCGGCAAAGAATGACTTCAACAACCAAATCATTACAAAGTATGCCAAAGACTTCGACAGTGATGGTCAGCGCACATTAGGCGTCATCACTAAACCCGATACCTTGCCTGCAGGCTCAGACTCCGAAAAACAGTTCTTCGAACTTGCTGGGAACAAAGACGTCAAGTTCCGCCTTGGATGGCACGTTCTCAAAAACAGAAGCTACGAGGAACGCGACTGCTCAAATCAAGAGCGAGACCTGCTCGAGAAGCAGTTCTTCAGTAAGAGTATCTGGACCTCTTTACCTCCATCACAGGTCGGCATCGTCACGTTCAAACATAGACTCAGCACTGTTCTTCAAGGTCAAATTCTATCAGAACTCCCGAGTCTGATGTCTGACGTCGTAGGAGGTATTGAGGAATGTCAAGTGCGTCTTGATCGATTGGGAGCTTCCCGTGGCTCAATTGCAGACCAGCGTCGTTACCTTCACTCGATCAGCGAAGCTTTTACCACCATTATCAAAGAAGGAGTCCGTGGTAGATATGACAGTGTGTATTTTGGTGACCCGAGCACCAATGATGGCTTCAACAAACGTGTTCGAGCAAAAGTCAATGACATGGGCCAGAATTTCGCAGAAACCATCAGAGTTCGAGGTCACAAATACGAGATTGTAGAATCACCTCCGAAGCACCCATCGAGAGCACCCCCCTACAAGGTCTCCAGAGAAGATCGCTTGGAGAAAATCAAAGAAATGATCAAGAGGAATCGTGGGATCGAGCTCGCGACTGTGTCTAAGGAGGAGAATATCACTGCTCTCTTCCGTGAGCAGAGCTCCCCGTGGGCCGGCATTGCCAGCAAGCACGCGCAGTCTATCTTCGAAATGGTCAAATATTCAATCAACCTTGCTCTCGATTACACGTGTGATGAGTCCACACGAAGAGGAGTGCTCAGCCATATCATCAAGCCAGCACTGGCCAACATCAAGCAGGGCTTTGACGAGGCAGTCGAGAAGACCTTGTTCCAGCACGTGTATGGTTTCCCGTTGACGTTCAACCACTATCTTACCGAAAACCTGCAGAAAGCTCGAATGGCGCATACCAAGGAGCACATGGCAGAACTTCTCGAGTCGTACTTCGGAGTCGATCCTCGTGAAGACTCGAAGGATCCGGAGACGAATGAAGTTGTTGTCAATACTAGGAATCTTCTCCACCACCTCATCCAGCAGAACGAGGCTAACATGGAGACTTTCGCCTGTAAAGAGGCACTTTACGTCATGGAGGCATATTACAAGGTATGTGTCTTATCAGACATTAACCAAGTGGATCTGATCGCTAATACTAGTCAGGTTGCGCAGAAGCAGTTCGTAGATGACTTCGCCAATTACGCCGTCGAGCAAGACCTCATGATCAAGCTCGAGTCTCTCTTCGCGCCTGGCTCGGTCTTTGGACTTGATGAATCCACCATTGAGGATATTGCAGGAGAGACCGAGGAGTCAAAGGTCGAACGCGAGCAGTCCAGCAATAAAATGGCTACCCTCAAACAGGCCCTTGATGTGCTAGAACGACTTGATCGACGCAGTACTGCGGGTGAGTCCTTTTTTTCCTCGTTACTGTCAGTGCCATCGACCATAGGAGGAACCTAGCTAATATACCACAGCAGATCCTGTGATGTCCTAGAAGACACCGACGAAGAAGCCGCGACCGACGATGGTACAAACAAATGCATCGTGGAAACGCGGGGTCAAGTCCCAGTGAAACGCCTCGAGGAGCCAACCGTTGAGGACAGACCCGAGACTGTTGATAGACTCTCAGACACGACTGCCGACGAGCTTGACGAACACTCTGAACCCCCGAGCACGCTTTCTGCATGGCCGCACTGGCACAGACGCCCTTTCGACCTCAACCACCCATTGATAAGTCCACGGGTGAAGCAAGTGCTGTCGCAAGTTGCACTGATGTATCCTGACCATGTTCCACGAACCGTACAGTCAATTGTAACGGTCAGATCAAACTTCGAGAGGATGAACAAGCGGGATCGACCGGCATATGTCGAGAGGTACGAGCTTGAGGCGGGGTCTCCTGGTAACGATTATCTATACTATGTCCGCATGAGATGTATAGTTGACTGCATGCGTTCTGGGGAATGGGGTTGAGATGCATGAAGCGCTGATCAGGTATTGAATAAGAGATCACTTGACTACAAACGTGATGAACATGATGCGCGCAGTGTACCCTTCTGGATCAGTTCTCTGGTCTTTACCAAAACCACGAAGCCCAGAATGCAGGGATTAAGTGAGCCTGCGGAACCTGCTGTAGGTGCTGCCGAACTGGACCGTTGCGACCACTATCTTCTACCTACCACGAGTGTGAAGAGACATCACGTGGGTCATATCTTCTTCCCGTCCACCAAGGAGCACTCTTGATAGACTGAGGCGCACTCAAACGTGTCTAGAAGGCTCTGAACAATACACAGCTTGCGTAGCCTGACAAAAGGCTACACAACACCGAAGTCAAACCGTGTGTTCTCGAAGCAATATGAATAAGCAGTAATTGCGCCTTCTGTCGCAAGTTCAACCGTACCAGTTCCCTAGATGGGAACAACTTTCCCGTGCCTCGGCTAACTTATGCCATCGACCATTGCCAGAGAAGCAAGACAGACCCGACATAGTCTATGCTATCGATCCGTACCATCTACAACTTGGTCCTTGACTTCTCATCTAAATATCACTACCGAAGAGTTTTCGAGCACCACACCATCGCGGATTAGCGTTCCAGACTGCCGGCCTCTTGCTACCCAGCTGATACTCCGGAGCAATCACGAGCATTGGGCCTCACAACTCCTAAGGTCTAACACCCTGCACGAAACCTTGTGCCATGGCGCCGACATCCTCGCCCCCACCTCTGAACGGGGCATCAGCTTCCTTCCCCGCAGACGGGATCATGCTCGTCACCATCAACAGGCCAAACCAGCGGAACTCGATACCCTCCACACTCCACTGGCAGCTACACGCGCTATTCCACTGGTTCGACAGCGAGCCGACGCTGAACGTGGCGATCATCACCGGAGAAGGCGACAAGAGCTTTTGCGCCGGTCAGGATCTGATCGAGTTAGGTGAGTCGGGCAGCTAGGGCGGCAAGATTACTGCTGGTGCGATCACGAGGCTAACGTGTGCGAACGGATAGGCAAGCGCGATCCCAGTAGAGCACGCGAAGAGCCGTGGCTGGGGATTCACCCAAACACGGGCTTTGCGGGGATCAGCCGGCGGCTGGGGAAGAAGCCCATCATCGCGGCTGTCAATGGCTTCGCTCTTGGCGGAGGCTTCGAGATTGTGTTGAATTGGTGAGGCGTGGCACTTATACTATGTGTTATCGGGGATGCGGGCTAACCGTGCGCTAGTGATATGGTCGTCGCTGCGCCAGAAGCGACTTTCGGTCTGCCAGAAGCACTCCGAGGCATCTACGCGGGCGCTGGTGGTCTACCTCGACTTATCCGTAACGTCGGCCTGCCAATCGCGTCGGAGATCGCGATGACTGGCCGGTTCCTCACAGCACAAGAGGCACTTCAGTATCAGCTCATCAACAAAGTCTCGAAATCTCGAGCGAGCGTTGTCGACGAGGCGGTCGAGCTTGCTAAGAAGATTGCGAACCTCAGTCCTGATGCTGTAATTGTCACGAGACTTGCGTTGCGCGAAGCATGGGAGACCGGCAGTGTGGAGAGAGCATATCAGCTCACAGACGAGAGGCTGAAAGAGAAACTGACCACTGGAGAGAACGCGAGAGAAGGGTTGTCTGCTTTTGCGCAGAAAAGAAAGCCGAACTGGAAGCCTAGCAAGCTATGAGCAGAAGTGTTTGCACTTGTGTAATATGGGGCATTGACTGCATCGCTTGATATACGTCTTCCATATATGAAGCTGCCTCATCTGATCGTCCCTAACGTACGTGGGAACCGTGGTCATGATATTGTTTGCGCTGCGCTGCCGCTGCCACTGCCACAGACGAAGGCTCCCTACTCCTGTATCTTCTGCTTGTGGAACAAATCTAGAGAAACTATGGTTAGTCGCTGTCACCAGTCAGACTTAATGCTTATGCACTTACTGGGAACTTCGGGCATCCAATTGTCCCGCCTGCTGCAAAAGAACTCGCCCTTCGGGGGCAGATCTGTTGGCTTATCGAGAGTGCCGTAGAACACATAGACGAAGTCGCCCGCGTTAGCCTGGGAGACGCTGTGGTCAGCACGAATCCTCCGTTTGTCAAGTGGACTCACACCCTGTGAGCGCTGCCAAGGAAAGCCACCTACACCGTATTCAAGCAAACCGCTACCGCACTCCGAGCAGAACTCTCGGTGCAAGACCGTGCCGGAACCGTTGTCTGCTTCGTGGCTTTTGACGAATTCCTGGCCTTTATTGACTGACCAGGCGGATTTGGGAATCTTAGTCGTTATGCCGAAGGGACCACCAGTGAATTTCTGGAAACGGTCCGGTCAGCAATCGGCTATTCACATACCAGCCCTTCATTTGTTGCGGCGTGAAGGCCCCCGTGGATTGCTCACCTTGCAGTTGCCGCAATGACAAATGCTCGTTCGTGCATCTTTGTCGGGATCGTCGAGCGAGATCTCATATCTGATCTTGGTGCAGTAGCAGCCACCAGGAAACTTCATTTTGTCGGCGAATGAGGCACTAGTCGCAAATGCTCTTCGATTGAAGTTCGCTCGTGTGTTCCAGAGAACGAGGTGATCGTTGACTGCAGCGACTCGTCTAGCTGCTATTGAAAAACCTCGAATGCTCTGCATCTGTAGTGGTACTCTTGGAAGACGATTATTTAGTTCGTGGATCACGTTAGACGTTCAAGTGCAGCTTTGTAAAGCTCCAACCTCGAATCTATTCTATGCTGGCAGTGAGTGTATCGTTGCTACCTCGCATACATCCTGGCCGATTGATACGTCATTACGGCTACACCTTCCGTCAAGCATGCATTCGACCATGCTCTCGAATGCCCCTGCTGCAAGAATGTTTTTTTACAATCTTCTCACATTCATCAATACTTTGCTCAATCTCCCCGTGGCTAGGGTCAGTGTTTCGAAAGCTCAAGACACGAGTTGGATGTGTCGCTGCTCATACTTTCATCGCCTGTAATGACTAATCGGTGGAGCTTATCGATAGCATGGCCGGCCAATCTCACTATGGGACCTCGGTATGTTCGTGTCAGGTAAACCATTCATGCTCGCGTGTACTGCTCTCTAAGGAGAGACATGGCATCAAGTATTAAATTTGCAGCATCTCACGACTGACAACTCACATCTTGATACATTGCCATAAAAGACCTTGAAGCTGTGAATCCTGGAGACTAGGCTCGTTACGACACCACCCGCCAATACAGATTCTCAAGCTTTAAGATACATCACCAACAGCAGCGCGACTATCCGGATTTCGACCAAACCAACAGACATGCCCGGGAAGATCCTAGCACACCTCGACTGTGCGTCTCCCTATTCATACTTCGCGCTTGTCCACCTCCGCCGTTACCGACCCATCTTGGCATCTTACAACATTCAAATCGAGGTTGTTCCAGTATTCCTTGGCGGTATCAACCATGCCACAGGCAACAAACCCCCTTCCACCATCCCTGCAAAGGCGAGGTATGCAGACTATGACCTAGCTCGTGCATGCGAGCACTTCGGCACCTCCCAATTGACCCCGCCACCATTCTTCCCCATGGTCAGTCTGTTGCCACAGCGGTGCATGTGCGTGGTCAAGGCGAAGTACGCCGAAGAGACTTTCGAAACCGTGTTCGAGAGACTGTGGATATGGGTGTTCCACAAGCATGTAGATCTTGCACAGCCGGCGAATATGAGGGATGCGCTACTGGATGGTGCGGAGCTGAGTGAGAACCAGGTTGATGAAGTGCTGAAATTAGCTGGGACGAAAGAGGTGAAGAGTCAGCTAAACGAGAATACGAGGCGGTGCGTCGAAGAGTATGGGGCTTTTGGTGCGCCGTGGTTGTGGATCGTGAGGATGGATCAAGGTGAGAAGGAAGTGCTTGCGGAACCTGTTTTCGGTGGCGATAGATGGATGTACGTCTACAGGTTGTTGGAATTACGATTCGAAGAGATGAAATTGCTAGAGAAACAAGAGGAAATAGCCAGTAGGCAAGTGTCGCATGCAAAGCTGTAATACGAGACCAAGGCGTGGCGTTCTGGAACGGTGTGAGAGACATGCTAAAAGCATGCTTCCCGTCTTTCGCTACCAAACATGGGCTTTGACAGTGCTGCCTCCATGGCGTTGGCGGACCGCAGAACGCCAAAGAATTATCCTTCAATTGGTGTAGGCCAAGGCCATGCTCATGTGACACATTCAAGAGGGCACGAGGGTGTTCTTCTCAAGGTGTAGTGACGATTGATATGGCGGGCTCAACGTTGTTGCAACGTGCATTGATTGTGCTAGTACTAATTCTATCACAGCGACTCTATTGACCTAGACTCAATCTAACACCTGTAGAACGACAGCGTAATTGCCACCAGCTAGACCATCAATAGACACAACTTTCCCGTGCATCTCTTCACTCGAGACCTGCCTCTTCAGTATCGTTTGGGGTCGTTCTCCCTCAATAGTTGTGTTCAGCTCATCCAAGTTGCTCACCGTCAGACCAGCCAAGCGACCAGAGTATCTTAACCTGACAATCCCCGACGTTCCTGGAGGAGTGCTGAAAGTTACGTTCAGCCCGCCGCCTTCCATTGCCATAGCGTGGGAGGAGAAGCTTCCCACATTCGTCTGATAACCGGCTTCGATGTTCTGAAGCCCACCAAGCTGCGGCTCAATGAGCCACGTCTTGCCTGCAGCTGATGTAACCTGTAAACCAGCACCGAAGAAAGTTAACGTTGAGGTTGGACCAGTTGCCCATCCATGAGCATGTGATATGCGAGGATCATTGGTGTAGGGTGCACAATGCAGGTCTCCGTTTGTAGAGTAACCTTCAATGAATGTCGAGTTTGTCATTCGAGGGTCGTCGAGCATGGAATCTGAAAAAGTGATCAGCATTCAGTAGGGGACCCGAGGATTGATCATCTCACCACCACATAAGCTTGGTCAGATTAACCGCTGCCTCTGGTCTGCCAGCGATGTAATGTGCTTGCAACTCAAACCCACTCACGAATAGAGAGATTGTCGCCCCAGCCTCTGGTGCAGGTGCACCGTATGGACCCCATCGTGATTGGAGTGCCTGTGAAATATTGACCGCACGCTCGGCGTTGAGGATAAGGTTGCTGATAATAGCGAATGCGTTGCCATCCTGAGGATGGAGATTAGTCAGTGGTTGCGTGTCATTGTCGCGGTACAAATTAAGCTCTGGATTCCACAGCGCTTCGTTCGCAGATGCTTTGAGGTTTTGGGCGATATCTGGCCACGTTCTGACAAAACCAGATGTATCATTGAGATGCTCAGCAAGGATTATGGCCTGGTTCAAGTTGTAGTAGAGAATGCTGTTTGCTTCAATATTATGGCCGCCCATGCCGAAGCGTAGCCAATCCGCAGAAATTGTAACATTTGCCATGCCCGAGTCGTCAACAAATGACAGAGAGAAGTTCAGGGCCAGCTTATACGTGTCCCAGTTCTGCTTGAGATACGTTTCGTTGCCAGTATAGAGGTAGTAGTCGTTGATGTCCGTAAGACTATGAAGATGATATGTGAATGACCATATTGGCAGCTCGATTCCGAATGGTCGACCAGCATAAGGCAGTGCCCCTGAAGCATTTTGCAAGACCAGCAACGAGTCGAGCGAATCCCGCAACATATCCATATCGTATGAAGATACAAAGATTCCAGGCTGTGAGATGAGGATATCGCCGGGCCAGACCAATCGATCACGTTTGCCGCCATCTACCAGCGCGGCACTGCCATTGGAGATGGTGTAGTTGTTGTACCATGGTAGAGGCTCTGTAATGTCGGACGTTGAATTGGCCACTCCTAGGTAGATAAGAGAATTGCCTGCCGTTGCACCGATCGTGCAAATTTCATTTGTGTATGTCCCAGCGTACCACACTCTGTTGATTTGCTCGTCTTCACAGCGAAATAGCCTGTCTGGATGCCCGTTGCGAGTTGTTCTTCGGAATACTGAGGTATTGCCGTGTAGTAGACGTTCAAGTCAGAGAACGTGACCTTTCCAGTAGTGTTGTGATAGACGTTCAGATAGCGGAAACCACCTCTCTGATGCCATTTCTCCGCGGTGTATGTATCACCAGGCTCAACAGACCACCAAAGCGCTTGGTCGATACCAGAATCCGCTGTTGCATCGCAGCCTTCTGAATTGATCCATAGGCTGGACTCGGTGAAAGAGATACCAATGAAGGATCCATCGGAGCCCACAACCTCGCTGACATTGAACGACACTAAACCAGCCACCTCCTTGCCGAAATTGTAGGTAACAGCAGAAGGTCCTCGGAAGACGGTGCTTGCTGATTGTCCGGTGGTGAGGTCCTTGGCATCATCGACAGTACCATCGACGTTGTAGACCTGCGATGGCCGTAGTATTCGTGATTTAGGAGTGAGAACAAATTCCGAGTATGGGACTCGTGCTGTAGCAATGCAGCTGAACAAGGAGAGCAGCACCAAAGACCTCATGCTGGCAAGAACTTGCAAGCAAGAGAAGAGGACAGTATAGTCTGAACGTCGAAACCATATAGCTCGAATCTTCTGATGTTGATTGAAGGTAAGCTTTGACGCAATAGTTTCTCGGGTTAATGCACCCCGATCCTGGGGTACCAATATTCGCGTGATTGACTGCAGGACGTGTGGAGAGGATCCATGTTTGCAGCAAGAGTGAACTCACTGGTTCGATGGAGTCGGGTTGTCTATTCGGCTTCCAGTTTTCCGTGCAACGTCATAGCTCTTAGGCCGGAATGTAGCGGTCGAATATTGACCTGACCATTTTCCTGCTCCCAAAGCAATAGCGACACAGCTAGCTCGATGCCCTGTAAGAGTCGAACCTTTGATCTGTGCCACAGACGCTCGTTCTGTTCAAGAGCGTCGGAACCCTACGGCAATAGTAGCAAGCAAAAGGATGGCGTTGAAACTTGCCATCATGTAGAAGGGAGCGGCTGTGGTGGCTGTGTCGAAAAGAGCACCTCCACCTTTGGTAAGGATAAGGATGCCGGCACCGCCGTAAAAAGAGTAGATGCCAGCAACAGAGCCTTTGAGCTCGGTCATGTTGACATGGGAGTTCTCGACCCCACCGCTGGACCCAAGGAGAGGGGCATGCTCACGCTGGTCACTCGCAGAAGGCGTATTGCTGTCAGACGCAGATGTTCCATGTTCAGCGTCTTGCTGCTTCAATACTCCGCTAGACAGGATACCTAGGCTGCAAACAATAGCGCCAATTTGACTAATGCAAATCAAGCAAACAGCGAGAAAGGCGACCGCTCTCGCCGCTTTGTCTTCATCATGTGGATTGAAGCGCTTCGCGAATAGGGGATAGCCAACAATTCCAGCCACAGCAGCAACCATGAGCGGTATGTTCTTGTTTGATAATCGAGAGGACCAGTAGCCAAAGAGAGGAGCACATAAGAGAGCGACAAGCTGTGATGCACCAGTAAGCTCAGCCGCGACAACATAAGCTCGAGGACAGCGTCTTTTGATGTCTGGCAGCCCAGCGGGTTCCCCCAGGGTCTGTGCAGGTGTACATAACCCTGAAGAAAGAAACGCAGCATTCACCAACAGGGGCACGAACAATGATATGCCGACCGAAGAAGCGCGTGCGACGAATCCGCCGACGTAACCGATGAAGATGTCTTTTCTGGTGAAGCCGAACATCAAGGCATCGTACAGTAGATCAAGTGTCGAAGACACGGTCTCTCGTGCAGAGCGACTGACATTATTTGTGTCACTTCCGTTGAAGAAAGATCTGAACCCTTTCTTGGACTCACTCTTCAAGCCGTAGAGCCCAACCAGGCAGACGATTGCAAGCACAAAGGCAATGGCACCAACAACATAGTAGCTGTACTGCAGTGCAGGCCCAGGTTCAGCTCCGACCTTCTGAAAGCGAGCAGGCAAGGGCAGAAAAACGCTCAATGCGACTAGAGCGCCACAACCAGTGGCCATACCTACAAATCCCGCGATCTTGGAAGGAGAGTCTGAGCTGGTAGCTTCGGGGGCCTGGTGACCTGTAACGTTATCTGCGGGTTGGTTCCCACGAAAATTGTTAGGCGTAATTGTGATTTCGGATGCCATGGAAGGAGCTTGTACATGGCCATTGAACCGTTGCCGCCCCCCAGCGTAACCATCATTGCTTTGAGACTTTTCGAGAAATGACATGGTCGGAAGGATTGCAGTAACCATCGTCGATGCTGCTGCACCACCTAGACTGAAGAACAACCGTCCAAGGAGAAGGTGTGGGTATACATTTTTGGCTTGCACGAACAGAAATAGAGCTAAGCCTATAATGACGTACCCGATAAAGCAGACCTGTGATGGTCAACGAAGAGTTGTGGGAATGATAGGCGTGGTGCTCAGCTTACATTTCGGACACCGATACGATCTGACAGCAGGCCCCAGAGAGGACAGGCGATTAGGGCCACAAGCTCATCCGCAAAACCCAGGTTGCCAACTGCGTCGCCTACACCCTCTTCCCTTCCGATGAGATCAGTGACCACAAAGGAGACAGAAGAATTCAGAAACACCAGGAAGGCGATGGAGAACGGACAAACGCATAGCAGATAGGTAGCGACCTGTATCTTGGTTGCGGTGAACATGCCCATGGTCGGCGTCTATGCCAGTCTTCCGATGCAGCTTACAACGTCTTGCAACAGCATGGGACGAACGATATTGGCAAGTCCTAAGAAGTTTGCTCTAGAATTGATGCGTGGTCAAGCATTGCCAGTGGTAGGGACATCTCATCGGGGCCGGGAAAACAATCGCCGGTAGTGACGCGTTGAGACTCGCGTCGCAGCTGCACCGTTGGACGCCCAGTGTTTGATCAGTTTGACCTATTTGGCTGCTTTGCCGAAACCATCACCGTCGCAATCGCATCGCATTGCCCGGATGGCGTCGAACTATCCTGACGACGTTCAATTTGCTGGACTTGTCGAGGCCGCAACTGCAGCAGCAGATGCACACCAGCGCGACCTCGGAAAAAGAAAGCGAGGGGAAGAGAATGCCTACACCCCAGTGTCTACGGACATAGCCTTCACTGAGCAGCAGCAGCAGCAGCAGCAGCAGCCCAAGACACCGACACTTTCAAATTCAGCAGCAGTCCTCTTTCGCGAGCCGTCAGAGAAGAGCAAGAAGTACAGTCGACCGCCGCTGGGAAAAGTCTTCACCTCTCTCGAGCTTGCGCCCGAGGCATTCCTCAGACTGCAAAATGCCGCGAAGAACTACATGCTGAGCGACGAGTTCCCTGAGCGTAGGGATGTAGTCGGTCATAAAAAGCACAATAACAACAACGACCAAGCAAAGCTCAAGCTTTATCAATGTGTCGAGGACTTTCTGCAGCAAGACGGTAATGGAGAGCAATTCTTCGGTCATTCTGCCAACGTCGAAGCACCTGATGCCCCTCCTCGTACCTTCTTCTGGCCAGATGATCGCAGTCGGATTGTCAAGGCGCTTATGCCGCTGCTGCGCAAGATGGTGACGAACGAGAGGCAGAGAATTTATGCTGCCGAGACGAGGAAGCAAGATCCCAAGAAAGCTGGAGATAAGAACCACAAAGAGCGTCTCGGTTCTGAGAGAGACGGTTCGCATGATTTTGACGAGAACCTGGTACGTAGCACTGACTAATACGCAAATAGCACCCTAGCTAACGAGTAGATAGGCACCCGAGATAGACCCATCGTTGCAGCAAGATTCCAAGATCGATCAAAACTCATTGTTGCCGATGGCGGCGGCACCAGAAGAAGTCATTGGGCTGTCGCCCGACTCTGGCACAATAACGCTACGGGTCAACCTTGTGTCCAAACATGAGAACACACGCAAGCGTCTTGGGCCCGAGTTCAGCTTGTCTTCCGACCAAGCTGGCACGTACGAGCAATTTTTAGACGGGCTCAAGAACAATTTCGACACCTTGGATGGCCAATTCGATATGAAGGCTCTACTACCACAGGAAGGACTCACGCCTATCAAAAGTCAAGAGGACTGGCTCATGGCACAGCTTGCTGTTGCGGCAGAAGAATGGATGAATGGGCAACTCCAGGTCGTTGTCGAAGTCCAGGCGGCTCAAGGTTAACAGATCCGAGATCATACATTTTTGTTGCGTTGGCAGGAGCATTATCGCATTGGTGGAGTCTGGTGTTCACGACTTTCGGAGCGGGAAATGCAGCGGACGCGTGAGGGTAGTGTGGCGCCTCGTGAAGGTCGGATTCGACATGGTAGTGTCATAGCCGATGCGGACGACTCGCCGCTCCAATCATGAAGCTTGCGCATAAAGTCAAGACAATTGACCTCGTATCATCTTGGCAGATCTGCCGTGCCAGGCCCACCTAGCTCATAATCTCCAGCATGGGACCGAAAGGATTTCGTTCTGACTCGAGATCTGCTTGACAATGTACCTCGACCTTACTTGTACTCGCACACATGTTCACAGGGACCTTTCCCATATCCGCGAAGGAATATGCATCTTACAGCGCATCTCGACCTTGACAGCCACGCATTGGCTTGTCGCACAACAGGTGCAACGGGTCAAAGGTGAGCGCCGACACACCGGCTGGGCGACAAGTCATGACCCTTTTGCGTCCTCGTCGAGTATCCGTGGTGTAAGCCAAAAATTCCTTCGTTGTTACGTCTACATCTGATGGAGTCATCTACGAGATTGCGTTTTCCTTACGCCCACAGTAGTCTTTGAGATTGACTTCACAGGTTCCGGGCGCATTCTGTTTCCCGCGACTGTGATACGTGAGGACGAACCACAGCATACCACTAGAAAAACCTCATCGACATTCTGGCTACAAGGGTAGTCCCACGAAAAGTAGGTCTACATGGGTCTAGTTGTATTCCTCCTGCTTCGCCCCGCGAACACGGTGCGTGGGTTGCGACCTCAGGATCCTTATCTTTCGAGCTTCAAAGTCGATGACCCTAGTATCATGCAGGTGCCCCCCATATCGCCTGTCATAGTCTGTCTATATGTCCGGGCAATGATAGACATGTGAGAAAAAAGGAATACGCACATGTGCAGTAACAATGGCTGGCGCGAAATACGAGCTTGACAACCATTCAACATGATTGTTCTCGCTGATACGTAGATCCTCCGCTACATGCGGAATGTGCATTGTTCATGACCCCTCAGGGAAGTCCGTTTGATGGTGTCACCGCAAGGGTACAGCTCGCGGGGGCAAAGCCAGCGATTGGCCGCCCACCGAAGCCTGGACGTGTGCTGTTGGCCGAAGTCTTGACGGGCACAGCTGCCCTGGTCGAAACTGCAAAGCTGTCGGCGATGCCACAGGACAGCCACGGACTGTCGCGACAGAGCGTCTCCATGTAATCACGACGGTTGAGCAAAACCAGAGCGAGTCATCATGGAGGCGGGCGGGGGTTACTTCTCCGTTGTAGCTTGTGACTTGGTAATCGATCTACCCTGCGCACGGCTCCTGCACTGGCCTATCCGCTGCCAATGGCAATCTCGCTGGCTTGCCAACGTGAAGAACTAAAGTCTGACGATCCGATCATGGCTCCATCCAGGAGCCGCTTTAACCACGAGTATTCGTTTTGTCACGATATGATAGGTCTGCCTTGTTCGCATCATGGCGCAACGCCACAGAGGACCAGCGGTGCCATACCAAGCCGGGCTGGTCATGGATCAAATCGTGGAAGTGGGATTGCATTGTCCAAGTTACTAGTATCGACAGACTATTGAAAGTGTTAGATCAGCAGTGGGTTTCACGGCTCTGTACTGTGGTCTGTTCTCGTTGTCGCCGTTCCTCTTGCACGCCGCCCTTGCCGCTGCTGATACTGCGTGGCCCATGCAGAGGCTTTGTCGATCGCAACTGCCTAGAAGTCTTGTTTCATCTTCAGCCTCTTGACATCAGACATCAGACATCAGACATCTTTAGTAGCCTGTTGCGGTTGGGTCTCGGGTCTCTCCCTACACACCCATGAACATGCTACGCTGAACAACAGACACCTGTTCGCTACCACAACGACGACATGACATCAAGTACAGTAGATGCTGCCAGAACTGATACAGTAAGCAGCATATACTCGCGGCAAGGCTCGAGCAAGCGATTGCATGGCAGAATCACCAAGGAAGACATTCGCTCGGCAGGACTGAGAAGATGGAATGGCCGGTCGAGGATAACGACGGACTGGCTCAACCTGTACCAGGTATGTGAAGACCGGACGAGTGCCTGCTTTGGGCGGATGCTAACGTCGACCAGGAACCAGAACTATGCTTCAAATCAGGCGACCTACTCGTCTACCTTAGACAGCCAGGCCAGTCGAGCAGAGGCCCATCGTTTCGTATCCACACACGAGTCCTCCAAGAGCGCGGCTTCCATACGCTGCTTGACCGCTGCGTGACTCGACCCTCTCTACACGCCTCTCGAGAATGCCTCCTCAGTTCTTGCCCGGGCTGCGATCAGCACACCTCAGCCATCGAGCTGTACATTCCCGCACCCACGACATCCAGCATCGATGCTGTGTTTGACCATCACATCACCACTCGGAACTTCTTCGCGTGGCTGTACGACTTGCCACTTGCTGGCCGGGCACTGGGGATCTCACTGGTGACCGTGCAAGAAAGAGTCGACCAATACCGAGATACGGGAGACCCAGTTCTGAACAAGAGAGAGATCATAGCGTATGCTGAATCTCAAAAGTACCTCGACTTTAGAGAATGTGTCGACCATGCACTGGCCGCATTGCTGCTTGCTGAGCACTTGCGACAGGAAGACATGTGGATTGACGCGTTTGCTCACGCCGTGGGCATGAGCCATCGCGAGATCAACTCGAGTCTGGAGTACACGACACTCAACAAGACCACTCAATCTCTAATTCTTGAATCTCGACTCGAGATGGACATGCGCCTGGCTCGCGCAAGCATGTCCATCGAGACTTTCTTCGGTGATGACCTATCAGGCAACTTTCTAGGCTTGTCCCAAGCAGCAAGAGACCATTTCGACCGCTTTCGTTCCTTCTTACACAGTTTCTACATCGAGAAGTACGGCTTCTGGCCACCCGCTGCATTTGACTCCGAAGCCTCCAGGTACTCCATCTACACTGCTCTATATTCCGACTTCCGCAGTCTCTATCTCCATCTTGTCGATTCAGAGTCCTCCGCGAATGCCGGCGACAACCTCTCCAGTGCTGGTGGAGTATGCACTCTGCAGAACATCCAAGTCTTCGATAGCAAACATGGTTTCGACACCCTCCCACATCCGCTACCACAACTTCCTCAAGAACCCTCAGCAAGCCCGCGACCATCTTCTCTTTCCAGGAGACAGTCGTGGAATCCCGTCGCTCGGAAGCGCATCGATCGTGAAGACCGCAAGGCAGCACGCATCCAGGCATTGATCAAAGCATCCAACCGCGACGTGCAAATCATGGACTGTCCACTTGTGCGATGCTTCTCCGACTTCGAGTCCAACTCCATCGCAGACAACCTGGAGCATGTCTCTTGGACCGATGGTCGGAAGGTCCGCTGGATCTTAGTCTACGCCATTCTGCAGACACTAGTCTCTATTGTGGCTGCTCCGAAGCATGTACGAAACACAGAAGGCTTAAGCTATTCTCTTTGTTGCCACGTCCCAACAAAAATGCCCTGGCGGCATCAAGTACCTCCGAAGAACAAAGATAGACACCAGCACAAAGAGATCGTTCCTGACATCGACTACATACACGGTAACTCCCCAACTGGTAATCTTGATGCTCGAGCTAGAACGTCCAGTCTGCGCAAGGAGAGACGACGGAGCTTGCCAGCACGGACCAGCGCCATCCTTACCGTGCGGTCACCCTCTATTCCGCGCGTCCCATCCCTACGACGACTACTAAGCAAGAGACAGTCTGCCGCAGTGTCGGATGAGTCTCCCATGCCGCCGATGCCAACGCAGTCCTACTGTGAGATTCTGGCCAATGAGCACGGACATAACCCGGAGGAAGCGCAAGTCGATGGACAGAACACGATGATGCCGTCTGGCTCCGGGAACCTGGTTCACCGCAATTCCCTGGTACCCAATGTGGCTCCGGCAGAAGAATTATCCCAGCCACCTCCAGAACCGAGAATGCCACATGATGGTGACGAAGACGTACCAGCTCTATCGCCCACAAGCAGCGCCTCGGTGTCCAGAGAGACATCCAATGCTTCATCCGGAACCACAAAGACAAAGTCGACCGACACGGAGGACGACGTTCCAACCCCTGTTGACAACAAGGATATGACGCGTCTTGTTGACATACTCAAAGCTAGCGCTATCGATTTCGACTCCAATGAAGGCCACGTCTACGAAGGCCTGCCGGGATCTGTCCACATCAACACCAAAACGTGGGATGAGATCCTTGCCCAGTGAATGCAAGGACGTTATATTCATTTTTGTTGTCTCACGGCATGCAGTCTGGGACAGCCGCAATCTCCTATGTGAATTTCTTATTTCAATTTCAGCTCGATACCCCTGAAGCGCAAGCGAGGTTAGGATTACGGATATAGTTTGGTTGGGTTCGGAATAATGATGGCTTATCTAACGTAGAAAACTAGCGCGTTGTCGGGGAGGATATAGCCTGTAGGTACAGCTGTCCGACGAGCTCTTTCATACTGGAATGGTGTATTGATGATATAGAACAAATACCAATGAGATCATGACTATCAATACCCAGTGTCTTAGACAACGACGATCGTAGCTCGTGGGGAAGACCCCACAGTTTCCCGCCCAGATACACTTTCGGCCGTAGCCAGTTGATTCACACTAGCACATGTCATGGTATCAGCCGCGCCGGCCTCGCAACGTTGAATCTCTTGCTGACGGGCGTGCAAGACTGGTTGGTCCTGTGGTTGATCCTCATCAAACAACATCCGCATATACGCCGTGCGGCGTGTCACCACGTCCTCCGGGCGGCTGGCAAGGATATCGAGAGCTCGATGCTGCTTGTGTTCTGTGGCCTGACTGGCATGGGACCAGTTGCAGTGCTATAGTCGGGGTAGAGTAGAGGACGTCAGGCCTGCACGGCACGGCACTTCGTGCGGGTCATGCGAGGTTCGGCTAGTACTTGCCTAGAGCGGGAGGGAGGGAGACGGGTGGGCAGAAGCGCGAGACGAGGCGAGCCATGTGCCTTCAACGGTTGATATACACGACTGACCAAAAGTAAATGTCTAACATGCGCAACGCTGTAAATCTTTGCTTGATGTTTGTACACAAAAGCCGGCCCAATATTATACCCAGACACTACCACGACTATGTTTCACCCGTTCGTTTCCGTTCGTGCTGGTCTGCCTTTTAGATCTTGAAGCTCTCTAGACTCTGGTTCCCGTGAGATAGTGCACCCGAACTGTCATTGCGATTTGAGCTGGTTGCTTCATGGTACAAGCTGTGTCCGTGTCCATGTGCGTTCCCATTCCCATTTGTGTTTGTGCTTCCTCGTGCACCGCCGCCAGCGCTATACTCGTATCGATGCTGTGGAGCCGCGGTTTGGTGTTGGTTCTGGTCGCGGCTTTGACTTTGGCTCGTTACTTTGTGGTAAGACGTCTGCTGTTTTTCTCTCTCTTTGGCTCTCCCCAGCTCCTTCTCGTACCGATCCGGGGTCGCTCGGTCGCGCAGGTCAGACGGGACCGGCGGCGCGCTTCGTCCGCCCATGCGTTCGCGTTCGCGCTGCAGGCGATGTCGCTCGTCGTCGACAATGACGACCATCCACACACCTATCTGGCCGTTCACGCCTATCAGTGGCGTGCAATGTATCCATCTGTTGCGGCCTTCTTCGTCGTTTCTGGTGAGCCACCGTACTTTGGCAGTTACGCCTCTGCCGTCGGCGAAGGCTGCGGTGAGCTCTTCTCGAACACGATTTGAGCCGCCGATCTTGTTCATGAATGGTGACTGGAGTATGCCCGGGACGCGCTGAGATGGTGAGGCGAAGAGAATGCGCAGCGAGGGGTATGGCCGGATCAGGAGGTAGTGGTTGTAGACACCGCTCAGACGGCCAGAGGTCTTGCCGTTCACGGGACTAGACGACATACCGGAGCCCGAAGCTTCTAGGGTTTCATCTATGGTAGGCTCACCGATGTGCCAGGGCGGGGTCATGGTGTTGGGGTCTTTGATCAGCAGGCGTGGTTGGGCAGATGCTACCGAGTTGGAATGGTTGTCCGAGTCGTTATCGTCCGAGTCGACATCCCTGTGCATGCGGCCACCAAACTTGCGTATGGTGCTGAGTTCGTTCGTGTTGAGCATTTCGCTGAGTTCGCGCAATTCGTCGTTCTTGTCGGGGTTCGGCTGCTGATGGTCCGGCACCGATTCACCCCTTGCCTGCTTGTCGAGTAGGCGTTCGAGGGACTCCATTTCGGCACAGTCCTTGACTAGACCCGTCACATCTACCTGGGCGCCAATGAAGTAGCGCACGACCCCCCGGGCGTCGCATAACGGAGCGGTCATGAGGAGGTTCATGAAGGGCGAGCCATCTCGTCGGTAATTCAAGAAGACTTCTTGGTGCTGTCTGCCTGCCAGGACGGAGTCACGCAGGCGTCGCACTGAAAGAGGATTGGTGTGAGGACCTTGGAGGAAGCGGCAGTTCCTCCCTAGGACATATGACAAGCCATACTGGGTTGTACGGTTGAATTCTTCCGAGGCGAAGACAATGGGATTGTCTGGACGACTGGGGTCAGTGAGGCAGAAGACCTCTGCTAGACCTTCGCTTGCCTCCCTCAGGTGGGGGGCCAACATGCCTGATATCCTGGCTGATATGCTTGCGCTCACAATCTGGATGTATTCGTGGGTGATGAAAGCGGGCAGCTCCTCCTTGACGAGATGGTCGAAGGCATCAGTGGCTCTGTTCAACAATGCAGCGTTTGTGGTGGGGTCTACGCTGGCCTTGGTAAAGGGCAGGCCTGAGACCTCGTCAAGACCTTCAAGGATGGCATTGGCATAGTGCAATGCTCTCAAGGCTTTCAAGGAATCGAGATAATGCACCAGTATGGGCACCGAGGACGGTCTGTGCATGCCGAGGAAGGAAGTGAATCGGAGGAGAAAGCTTGGGTCGCCGAAGATGATCTGGAGATGCTCTTTGGAAAACAAAGCTTGCGACTGCTTCTCTAGGTTCCATGCGCTTTTCGCCCCGTGCTCTGCTGGGGCTGGGCCGGTGAGATCGTACGAGGTCGGGTCATCATCTGTGATGGGGTTGTAGTCTTCTTGATCCAGCTCGTCGAGTGTGCCATTCAGTTGCAGACGTGGCAACTCAGCACTTCTCTCGCGCGTGCGGTGTGGATATCCATGTGCGTGTGTGTGGTCGTTCATCTCTCGCTCGCTGTCCCAGCTCTGTCTTCCTCGGGCGTACTGGTAGGGTGACTCTAAAGAACGTCTGCCAGTGCCAGTGCCAGCGCCAACGGCACTTTGGTCGTCGGGGTCCGAGTAGAGGGGCGATTGACTGCGATCGCGGTAGGTGTATGAGGCAGTCACGGATTTGTTGGGTGCAGCAAAATCGGGTACATCGTCGAAGGAAGGTCCCCCCTGGTCCATCGACATGACGGCTTGCTATCCTGCCGTGGCTTGTGAGAACTTCCTGGGTTAGGGCCTGCGCACGACCCAGCGTAATTATTGTCTGAGTTCGGAGTAAACGCGGTCGTGCTGCAGCGGGAAATGTTTCGCACCGCGCATACAGTTTGGCACGAATGAGGTAATAGATCGAATGCTAACCAGAACCAGTGAAGAACCAAACGCTTGGGAGGTTTGATCGCGGGCCCAAACGAGACGGGATGTGCTCGTTGCAGGGATTTCTGGCTTCGCGGGCGTCGGCTGCGTCGTTAGCCTGCCAGTGGCAGGGGAAAGTGGAGTTCTGCAGCTAATCGATCCTCCAGGCTGGGACTGTTCCAGCGTCGTGGTAAGGAGGAAACAATGTGCTTCTTGTATGCGAGACATAGGACATGAGCAAGCTGACTCTATCCTCACCTACAATGGCGAGCGCTACAACATTGACCACGCGCCAGCATCCTTGACTTTGGCAATGCACCATGTCTCTAACACATGCAGAACAACCCTGTCTCTGGTGATGACATCTCGACGGTACCTGCAGACTATTGGCCTCGCTCCGTATCATTGATCCTACCCGAAAGCTTAAGCACAACATTTTGGGCGTGAATCGTGTGGGCACATTCAATCTCAGAAACGCGACCGCACGTGCTTTGGCCAAGAACGTTGCCCAGTAGAAACGTTCTTGACGGGCGCCGACGCGCTCTCTGCCCTACACGCTGAGTTGCTGTTGACCTCTACGGCATCAGCTTCCTCGCTTGGGTTCGCCTTCAACCGTGGCATGCCGTATGAAGTGGATGCTCCTGCCGTGCCATGATGGAGAGTCTACCTTAGCCAGATTTATGCTTTTCCCAAGCGGCAAACTCAACTGCCTTTCTTCAACTCGCTACCTAGGTGAATCCCATGCTTCATCCAAGTCGTGCTGTTTGATCTCGTACGCCCAGTGGTGACACGTCTGGTGCATGACCGGACTGACTTCTCGGCTATCCTCGTCTTCACCATCATCGAAAACATCACGCACCTCCATCTTCAGATATGCTTTGAGAAGCATTCGTTTCCATCGTCCTGTCGGCCCAACACACTTTCTCCATCGTGACACCTGACGCTCATCATCAGGACATCTGCGACCCTGGAAGAACCGACAGTACCACTGAAACCACCCTCGCACGTCGTACTCATGCATGATCCATCCACTCGCCTCCCACTCCTCAATGCTCTGACCGCAGGCTACCTTGTACTTGTTGACCTCGGCATCGTAGTCAGGACTGGCAAGAAAACGCTCTACATCAAGACCTTCGATCCACTCCGAAGGTAGCTCTTTCCAGTCCTCCTCGACCACAATCCCCAAGCGTCGCGACTTCAAGCGACGCCAGTACGAGCCGCCAAACGAGCCCTCCCGGATCATTTCCTCTGGTGACTTGTTTGGCGAGAACAGAGGGAAGTCCTCAAAGTGAAAGGTCCCGGTCTGCTCATCTCTAATGGGCGCCGATCCTGTAATGTCCCACTGTGACCAACTTTCGCGTATTGAATCGACGTCGGGAGCGGGCGAGAGCCGCACCTCCTCTTCGGCGTCTGCCACGAACGTTGAGTTACCTTTGCTTGACCGTGACTTGACCTTGACTGGTTGCATTATTGTGCTTCGAACCTTATCCGACTCCTCCTTGTATGATGGCCGCTCACCGGCATTCTGTATGCGAGCAGATGACCGAGTAGGGGCTTGCGCTGTCTCGGTCTTGCGTCGCTTGACTGAAACGCCATTTTCGCGCTTGACAGGCTGTGCTTTGGTGTGTGTATCAGTTCTGGAGTTGAGATTTAGTTCTGCTAACAACTTCTCTTTGTTTTGGAGGTTCGCCAGCCGCTGCGCTTCAATGTCCATCTTCAAGGTTCCTTTCTCTACACTGCCTTCGACGCTCGATGATGAGGTGCTGTACGGAGCCTAGTATAGGGGAACACTAATCATGTGCGAGCGCATCACTTTAATGGAAGACCAGCCTAGTATGACGTAGATATCAACGCACACGTAGGGGCGTCGCGCTACTGGTCCATCAAGCACCTTTCCAAAGTTACAATACCTGCGATCTACTATGGACGCACAGATCAAAGTCTTGATCGAAAATCTAATCATGGAGAGATACTATCTGCTGTTATGTGCTTGCACCATCCCTTTCAGAGCATGAGGCGAGGATGGTATGTTTATTCGATATGGTCACGTGCTGCGATCATCTCATGCTAACATTCTACTTTGTCGCGTCTGCGGCGATGGATCTTCGTGCGAGGCATTGTTCGAAGCAAAGGCTTGTTCATGAATAATGCTAGCCGCTGTTGTGCCGCATTGTGCATAGCGAACGCCGATATCAAAAACGGATCCGGCCCGGGTTAGCATGCTACGAATGTCAACGTAGAAAGTAGAAGGCAATTCTAACAACTCTTTTCCCACGGCTGAACTGGTTAATACCCAACCGCAATGTGATCGAGAAAGGTCATGCGGTGAATGTGCTGCACGCAATGCGAGCTTCAAGTGTGCCCACGCCAATGACAATGGGTGGGTCTACACGAGTCTATACGAGGCCTCTTGTGGCTTTAGCATGACTGGTCTCGAAGAGGTTGGTCCATGGATCCAGTACCCCGCGGCTCGAGGCCTGTCTATCTCTGTCTTTTCTGCTGATAATTTTCGGCTCAAGAGCACAGCGAGCGCCGGACGATGCCCAGAAGGATCTCGAGGACGACCTTACTGACAGCACGAGCGTTGCTGCAAGGCTCGGTTATGGATCATTGAGCGACATTAAAGAAGCGCTTGATGCTCTTCAACAACGTTCATCACGACCGGAAACGCTTCGGGAGTAGCTGATGGGTTTAGACCACTTGCAGCTGCATCCTCACCAGTCCATCTTGGCAAGGTCCGGTCGTCATGAACCAAGCTCCGACTCGAGTACGACAATTGCCTCGCGACCCTGCCATCGGATCACACCATTGAGTTGCTCTTGGATGTATTCTTCACAGAGGTGGACTGCTACTACACTGTCGACGATCGTCCGTATTTCATGGCCTTGTATCAGGTTTGGGCCAATGAACGTGCACAAAGCGATGCCAAGAAGGCCAAAGGCGCTTTGAACAAAAAGCACGGAGTCGACGTAGAAGGTCCTTGGACAGAATTGTTCTATCTCTCAGCCGTGATGCTTCAGATGCTAGCTTTGACATTAAACCTCTTGCCAACTGAGAGTCCTATTGCTCATCTTCTCGGCGTGTCATCTCGTCCGGGAGCTGACAGACTGTCCAGGATCTACGGTGATGCGGGAGTTGAAGTGATGTTCTTGCTAGGACGGCATGATTCTGCAGCCTCGGCTGTGTTAGCTGATCTGCTGGGATGTGCTTGGCTGAAGAATACCGGCCGTGGCAACGAAGCATGGTTCAACTTGGGAGGTGCGATAAAGTACGTCCTGCTTTGTGCTAATAATGAGTGGACAAGCGAATCTGACGTACATGTGCGATTGGCAGGCTTAAGTTCTGGGACTATAGCTTGAGCACCCTGGTTCCCCTTGTCTCTCTTAAAAGACACTCACGAGCAACACACTAGACCTGTGGTACGATGAACACAGACGACGATTTTGGGTCAGCCCTCCCACGTGGGACATGTAAGTGCTTAGCGAGACATAGCGTCATCTTTAGTAAAATAATACCCGTCATACGGCGATGGTGCTGGGACGATCTCGAATGATCAACACATATAACTGTTCTATATCGACGCCACTGGAACGCGACTTTACGACCGACCTCTCGAATATGATGCTGGTCGTAGTCGCAGATCTTGGCAGGCCATCAGCGTACACCTTCCAGCTCATCAAGTATGCGACTGGCTACAATGCTCATCAAACGATGTGTGCGGGAGTCCTCAGTCAACACTGCAAGACCCACAACCTTGTTGTGATATTTCACTGGGGGGTTATGGAGATTCTAGATTCTGTACCTTCGGCCTCGTCGCCACAGAAGCCGGATACGATGTCTTCGGAGAACAACCAGGCTGTGTCGTCGTCCATCTCAGCTAGTGGCGTGTCATCAGAGTCTGTGCCACTACACCAGGTAGTTCCAGTACCAGTGCCGTCAGAGACCGTACCGCCCTCAGCTATTCCGAGGTTACTAAGCGTCGCGACAACTTCTATAGTCGTCGACGATGCCTCATGGCGCTCTCTTAATCTCCTCCAGTCACAGCTAAGTGGTCAGTATGGAATACTGACCACATCTCCAGGCGCTGTTATCGTACTGTCGTCGTGCTACATTGGCAGAAGGTGAGGAGTGTTGGGAGAGACACGAAAATCGTGTCCGATCGGTCCGGATGCTCTTCGAGGCTCCGTGGACAATTGAAGAACGGGGTCGGTCCCCAGTCCAAGACGTGCTGCAAGTCGCCACCGTGAGACTCCGTTCAAGCGATCTAAATTCTCGAAAAGTATGACGGCTCTGCATGCGATGCTAATCCGGTGCTTACCGGAAACTCAGAAGCGTCGCTGACGTTAGAGATAGAGTTGCTGAGATGGGTGATAGCGAAAAGCGAGTGTGCACGATTTGACTTTGAGCTCTACTCTCACAACTATCCAAGATTCTCGATAGTCTCGCGACTTGTGCAATATCCCGAGTTGAATCTACTTGTTTTTAGAGTACACTCTCTGTTGACATGTACGCGTATGTCGAGCCATGATTGTTTGTCTGCATTTCGCCCCAGAGGGACGTACGAGAACTTATGTTACCTAAGGGTATGAGTATCTCGATTTTGACTACTGATCACAGTGACATGCTGTAGGACCGTCTATGATCGCCAACCACGATGCAAGGCACCGCAAAAATTGCAAGGACACCAGTCTGTCGAGTGAGTATCCGTTCCCTAACCCAAAACCAACGCCAGATCATGCTATGCCATCCCATTCATGCGGACGCGTGCGGACATTATTCGTCCGTCCATCCATCCGTCCAGTAATCTACCGATGAAACGCGCCACCATCCATTCACTCATTCACTCACTCCTTCTTCATGTCCTCCAATTTCTGCGCCATCTCCGCCGCAGCCCTCCGATCCTTCACACTCTTCCACCTCATCACCCAACACGCCAGCGGAAACAGGAGCGTTCCAACTACCACCCACGCAAGCAACACGCCGAAATTAACGCCCAGCTTGCTCTTGGTCCCGAACACCAGCGTCTTGCTGCCTTCGACAATATGGCGCAGCGGCCATGCGTAGCCCCACTTGTAGAAGTCGCTGGCCAGTTCGATGGCGTAAAAGCCCGTGCTGACATTCGTGATGACCCACCAAATGAGAAACAGCGCCGAGTACGGCAGCGGCGACAGCGCGGACAGGAACATGGCCATGTTCTCGCACGTAAGGCCCAACGCGGCCATGCCGATGAAGTTGAGCATCCAGTAGACGGGGAAGGTGGCGTGGCCGAGGTAGTTTGCGTTTGTGATTGGCTCGGTGGGCGTCCAATGGCCGTTGCCGTCATTGAGTGGGGAGGGGGCGGGTGGCGGTGCATTGCTGAAAGGTATTTGGAAGGCGAGGGAAACAAGACTGTAGCTCAGAGAGAGGAAGAAGTAGGCGATTATCGTGGCGAGCCAACGGTAGATGACGAGTTGGTAAAATTTGAGGGGTGGGTGAGGGGACAGTGGGTTGGGGAGGACGAACTTCATGTGTGTCGGGATAAAGAATGTGAAGCTGAAGAAGGCGATGATGATGAGGTAGATTAGACCGATTGTTATTGTGGGGATTGCGGAGGGCGGGTCGAAAGGGCGGAGGTTGAGGAAGGTGAAGCTTATGCCCGGATTCACGGCTTGGGGAGCCTGTGAGTAGATTGCGACGTCGTAGTCCGAGTTGCCAAAGACTGATAGGGCCCAGTACGGGCCAAATGTTGCTTGAATTGCTAGAGCCAGTCGGTCTAGGACGGGGACGATGTAGAAGTTATAGGACTCGATGTCGCGGGCTTGGTTGTAAACAATGCTTATAGCGCCTGTGGGATCGTAGCTTGAATTGCCAGTTGCCACTGCTTGCTGGAGTAAAGCGGTGGCATTGGCGTTGATGATGACGGCGGCCCAGTACTCCTCTTCGTAGACGGCTAGCCGAGCTTCTGTTGGGTCGTAGTTGAACACGGATGGGTCGACGAACACGAAGCCAAGGTGATCTGGGCGGGAATCCATCTCGGCTTGAGCTGCTGCCCGGACAATGGGGCCGACGATAGCTTCGTATGACTCGTAGGGTCCAGGTGTGCCCTCAAAGGAGACGACGGCCACGGTTGCGTGCGGGAGATATTCTTTTACGTCGAAGAGTACGCCCCAGTATATCGACAAAATTGCCATGACGGCGACGCATAATATGAAGAGTGTCTGGATGTATTTGAAGAAAACAGCTTTTCTCGTGTGAGCAAGGCCAGCATGCCAGAAGCCGACGGCGGCGGGTGGGCCTGGCCTTGCTTTCTCTTCGTCTATTGTATCCTCAGAGTCGTCGTCGAGCACGAGAGGTACAGCTGGCGATGGGCGGGCGACTATAGGACGCGACTGTCTCATGCTGCCAAATCGTGTCATCTGCCGGTCGATAGCTGGATTCTCGATATGGAAGGCATCTTTGCCGACGGCATGGTTGGAAGATTTCTCGTTGAAGTCCCTACCCGGTAGACAATCCTCACAAAGGAAGCTTGGGGTATGAGTTATTGCTTTGTCGTCTTCTGTGTAGTAGGTAGAGCTGCTACTGCGAGAATGCGTTTCTGTCCCAATGTGTTGGTACATGTCAGCAGGGGGATTTGGTCCCTCTAAACCTTTTAGCTGCAGTTAGTAACCTCAAGTAGCATCATACAGGTTACAGAGAAGAGGTGAAGTATTGAGTGCCGTGTTTTGTATGAACGGGGGATCATGCACAAGCTCCGTTGTCACTCGTCTGTCGGTGGTTAGTTGACCGATGTCTCAAGCACGATCCTTTCCACATTCCCCAGGCCACGAACGTGTAGGGGAAGAGGAGGTCCGGCGATCATGACCATGCTAAGTTGAAAGACTAGCCTATTTCCGCTCTTGGCCATGGTGATCGACCACTTGCAGCGCGTCAGTAGATCTTAGGCGGCCTGTTCGAATCATCATTAGGTGACTTGACTTTTGACAAGGACCCCGCATTCGGACGGGGTGATGCTTGTCAGCAGTTCGCTAGCAGCTGCATCAGGTCCTGTCGGCAGGTGCAACATGCAGCAGGGTCTGAGTTTCACAAACTTAGGAAACCAACGGTAGTGGTGAGGCACAGGAACCTCAGCGATCGCTGGATTCACTGGTCGGGAAAACGCAGTTGACACTCGCCGCGGCCCCAAGGCCGTCGATGACATCCATTGCAATCCTCAAAGAACTTTAGGAACAAACGCATCGTATGGAGGAGTAGCGTCCAGCCCTGATGTGGTAAGTGACTGGTAACTCAGAAGTGGACATGGCCATCGGACTATGCGATCATCATTATGCACGCCAGTGCACGGAGGTCATATCTGATAGGGCGGCGGAAACGATCAAAGTCTCAAACAGGGCAAGCGCGTTACCCAGGTTACATACTTGCCGTGGTACCTGACTATCAAAGCCCTCGCACGAATAGATATATGTATGTTGATTATCGGAGCGCTGGATATTTGACCGGTCGTCTTCCTGGTGATTACGATTGTTGCTCCGTACCGTCAACATGTGCTGGTCCAGGACCTGAGATGACAGCGTTAGTCAGGAGCACGAGGATGAGGATGAGCTTCTCTGTGTCAAGCTGTTTGCCAAGCATCGGACTTCCAGGGATCTACCGGAAAAATGTTGGAGGCGTCAGTGGCTGCAGCAACGCCAATATTTCCATCTTCGTGTCCAGACCTGAGGAGAATTCGGTTTACGTGGGCACTCGAGTATGCTGAGACGTCCCAAGAACATTGGCAACGGCGAACGATACGGTCTACTTCCTGAATTGCCCGGAGTCCAGAGCTTACCGCGAAAAACTGCCACACAAGCATGCCAAGCCATAGGCCTCCTTGCGACTTCCGTTCCGTGATCATGGTCTGTGGGGCAACGGCTGGCCACGTTCAGTGCATGGAGAGCACTGGCAATGGAAGCCGTAGGTACCTGTGGTCGTCAGCTACAAACCAGACGACAGAGGTCTCCTCTTGCATGGACTTTATTGACTACGACAACGATGCTTACGTAGAGTGATCTAATGGCAGACATGCTACAGCTGGCTAATCCGACCGAAGGAAATGCATGAACACACCTTGCTCACATCCACGGCTGGTACCCTGTAGGGAGGTAGCGTTGAGTTCGGTGCTGAGCTCAGGCCGCTGTGGCAGGAGCCCAGCCTCACAGGATTTCAAGCCTGCTTTCCACAAAACCCGCCCTCCGCCAAATAGCGGATCCATTTGAACTCAGCTTCCACTGGATTGGGCTGTTCACCGAGCAAAAAGAACGTTGTGTAACGTAGACCTGGCCTGGTAACATTGTCAGTTTACTGACATGTACGTATTACATGGAGATAGACGTACGAGAGTCGAACTCGCGACTTTCGCATTACTCAGATGAGCCATACTC
>Ga0066648_10000063_pt1 | contig 65370 bp, 48 predicted proteins | sample CryGeyCG12114_NA_FD_59537 | JGI IMG/M metagenome (GOLD analysis project Ga0066648, IMG submission 59537) | Groundwater microbial communities from aquifer - Crystal Geyser CG19_WC_8/21/14_NA | ecosystem: Environmental > Aquatic > Deep subsurface > Groundwater | place: USA: Utah: Grand County... | reverse complement strand
GGGGGGGGGGGGACCTAACACTCCTCAAGCAGTACCTCAGCACGGGGTTTGAGTATGATACCACTACACTACGCCTCGTTGTATTTGCGATTGTTGATGCACAGGTCGGGCCAAACATATGTGTCTTCATTAAGGCGTAACATACCGGGCCGAAATGCCGAACCGCTCTGAAACGGTCGGTGAGGGACTGCGACAACGAACATGATCATGAGTTTGCGAGATAAGCCAAAATCAGTTTGCGGGAAGTACAGCTTCACCTGATTGCCCGAGCATTGGTTCCTTCCGGACAAAGACTACGCTTGAGTTATGAGAAGCAGAAGACAAAGTCGTCGTTTCCATCTACGAATGCCAATGATATCTGCATGTTACAAATACTCCCGCCGCATGAGCATGATTGTCACTCACATACGCCCACAAGGGAGCAGGAACCAGCGGGCGATTCGACAAATGATTGGGTAAATGAAGTAAGGGGCCTGTCTTGATGTGGTGCTTTGGAGTGTGTCGAGAGACATCTCCCTCGCCGGTCGATACCTTCCAAGTCTGGGGCACAACCAAGCCTGGACTGTTACAATATGCTAGTATTGAAAAGCTGCTGCCAATGAATCTTCCGCAAAAGGAGCATGCATTAATACTTCATTAGATCCACTACCCGCTGGATTACCCGGTGTTCGTTTCTTGACAGAAAACCTCCCTACTGAGTGTGACAGTCCTGCTGCCATCCCTCCTTGCGAAGACGGAGAACTCATATTTCGATGCTATTCCAGCTTGTGACTGGCATCTGCTGTTGCAAATGTGTCGTCTCGCAATTGATTTGGGGGACCAATAGTTTGACGAAGAAGTGCCTGGATCATGACCACTAAGGTGGCTTGGTAATGCCTGGATATTGTTTCTTTCGTGTAGGTACATGTCTCCATAGGTGGTCTTGACCTTGATGATCGTTGTGCTGATATCGCTGTCCACTCTCAAAAGTACTAGAAGTACAAGGACAGGAACTCAAGCAGATAACGACGGCGGTACCCCTTTAATAACATCCGGTATATTTTCACACTACCCAATGACAACAACACTGCCATATTGTAGCCAATTATCACCTTGAACAAGACTAATTACATCTGATAAGTTTGAGGTTAAAGCGGCTTCAAAACACGAATTGTTCACTCCTACACCTCTCTAGCTTCTGACTGGGATCACGCAGTCAACTCTGAATCCCTCCCTCATTACCATCTGGAGATCTTACACTAACCTCAGAATTGACCATCTCACAACAGCCCGTAGCATCGGCAGCAGTTGTTCGCGGGCCATGTTGTCTCGCTTTTCGCTAAATCGGGAATTCCAGCGTACATTACAGACCATTAACGACACAAGACTAAACTACCTACGAATCAATTTTATTGTTACAAGCATCGCACATCTACACAGTTCAATTGCTTGATTGTCCACCCACAACTTGCTGTGAGATCGATCGCGGGGAGCATTGGCACACACTGAAACTACTACCGTCTGATAGAAATGCTGTGAACGTCAAAGCTTTTGCTGTGCAGCAAGGTGGCCATGGAATCTCTCAACAATGAGACCTTTGATGTGGTCATAGCAGGCACGAGCTTATCACAATCTCTTCTAGCACTGTGCGTCGCTTGAGCACATATGCCTCTCTTGGCTCTCGTGGCTGACCTTTGGTCGACTGAGACAGAGCACTATCCAAGTGTGACGTGAAGGTCTTGCATGTCGACAAGAACGACTACTATGGAGGAATTGATGCAGGCCTCAGTCTAAGCGAAGCACAGAAATGGGCCGATGCTCGCGAAGGTACGTCTTCCACAGCACATACAGCACAAGCAAGATCTCAGCTAACGACGAACAGATGCTACCATTGTCGAAAATAATGACACCAACAGCGGTCTTGGACCTTCCCGATCCTACACAGTCAGCCTCAAACCTCAAATCATCTACGCCAAATCACGGTTCTTGCCTACCCTCGTGTCCTCTCAAATACACACTCAACTCGAGTTTCAGGCTGTGGGCTCATTCTGGGTCCTCGCAGATGGCAACCTGAAGAAGATTCCCAGCAATAGAGAAGATGTGTTTGCTGATGACACGATTCCCGTCAGAGACAAGAGACGACTAATGGGTCTTCTGCGTTACGTTGTTGAGGAACAAGATGAAGGGGCCGACACTTCAGGTGTACCCAGCACACTAGAGGCTAAACTTATTGACCAATTCAAGATCTCACCCAGCCTCATGCCGCCTGTACAAGCTTTAACTCTGTCCACCAACAGGCTACGCAACACCAGTTTCGACCACGCCATGACGTGCATGAGGCGCCATCTCCTGTCCATGGGCTATTTTGGTCCAGGCCTCGCTGCAGTCATGGCCAAATATGGCAGCAATTCGGAAATCGCTCAAGTTGCCTGTCGAGCTGGCGCAGTTGGTGGCTTCGTCTACCTTCTTGGTCATGGCGTCGGCTCTATCAATCTACCAGCAGAGACTGATTCACTTGTCGAGGTCGAGCTTTCTGATGGCACCACGGTCAAGACAAAGCACGTCATTGGTATGCAAAGTGATCTTCCATCTACAATCATTTCAAGCCCGAACCAGTCGCCAGATCACACTGCTACCAGTCGAGTCGTCCACAGAATCAGCATTGTTTCAAAACCATTACGCCACCTCTTCGCCGCGCCCGAGAATGCTTCTGTGCCTGCGGTAACAATTGTTCTTGTCGATGCCGGCGATCTCGACCTCCCTCCTGTGTACCTACAAGTGCACTCCAGCGACACAGGCGAGTGTCCAGAAGGTCAATGTAAGCCCCCTCTTTCTTCTCTTTCCTCTTCCGTGATGAACAACCTTTTTGAATACTTATCTACATTGCCTGAGTGCACGCACGGTGTTGATATCTTCCTCTGACAACCTGATCCGGAAAACAACTCGCCCCCATCTGGTCCCAACGTTCTGAGTTGAAACTCTTCTAACCCAGTCCATCAGGTATCATCTATGCTTCCACCCAACATTGTGGCGGCGATGGCCAAGAACGGCTTGCCTCTGCAATCAACAACATTCTCACTACTTTGGAGGAGTCTCAGCTTCCAGCACAAATATTATGGACAATCGGTTTCACACTCGATGAAGCGGCGGGGTCGACAGGATGGAACCACTACATTCGAGATACGGCAAACAGAGTTAACGTGCTGCCTGAGAGAACACATGATTTAGCGTTCGACGACACAATCCTGGACAACGTGAAAGAGGCGTGGGAAGCAATACTGGGCGAGAGACGTACCGAGTACGATTTTCTGAGATTCGACGAACACAGAGGCATGAATGAAGACGACTAAAGACATTGCCCTGTCATGCTCGGTTCGCCTTTATCCTCTTGTCTTCCTTACGTTGTCTTTGAAAGCTTTCGTCGTGCGCTCGCTTACATGTACCGAGCACATCAAGCTATCCATTTTTTGCAACTCGAGCCCTGTTCGCCAAGCCAGGTACACCCCTGTCCTACTAGCTCGCTTACGTCTCAGATCGGGATATTCGAAACTCGCCAATGAAGATATAGAGAATGAGCAATCTTTGAAAGAGCCAAAGGACTTTCGACTGTTCAATTGAGTCCAGGACCATTATCGACCTTGTTTGAGCTTCGGTGAAGCACGAAACCCGGCAAGATATATTCATGCCACGCCTCCCAATATGTAGTAAACGCACTTTCTTTCAACATCTCGCTGGCTAGCTATTTGTCTCTACAGGTCTTTTAGAGGTCATCGCCGTTCGCTACTAACTTTCCCCTCATAGTGAGAGCCGGTCTCTCACGCTGTCGTTCGTTTGCCCATTAGTTGTCTATCGACAGTATCAATCATCACACTATCTTTTTTCTAACGTACCACATCAACATGAAGCTTCTATCGCTTCTCACAACCAGTCTCCTTACCATGTTAACCTCCGCCCAACTTTCCGGCTCCGTAGGTCCAACCACAGACCTCGCCTCGAAACAGGCAAAGAAGACATGCAACATAACATCCTACGGCGCCAAATCTGGGACTGACGTTGGACCTGCCCTCCTGGCAGCGTGGAAAGACTGCAAAGCAGGCGGAGTGGTCGTTGTTCCTCCCGGTACCTGGACCATTGCCACCTGGGTGCTACTCAACGGCGGCAGCGGATGGGCCCTTCAGCTTGACGGCACGATTATCCGCGACACCTCGGCGACGGCAGGTGGCAACATGATCTTTATCGAACATGCGTCGGACGTGGAAGTCTTCAGCTCGACAGGTGCGGGCGCCATCGTGGGAAATGGGTACGAGATGCATAAGTCGGGGAGTATCTCTGGCCCACGACTGCTGAGGTTCTACGATGTAGTGAGTTGAGTCTGGTAGCAAGAATGCATGTCAATGGACAGAACGCTAATGCGACGATTGTAGGACGGCTTCAGCGTGCACGACATCAAACTTGTCGACAGCCCATCCTTCCATTTCTCCATGGACACGTGCAAGAACGGCGAAGTCTACAACATGCTTATCCGTGGTGGTGACCACGGCGGCCTCGATGGGATTGACGTGTGGTCTGACAACATCTACATTCACGATGTAAGTCGAGACCCTTGAACGCCATCTTCCGTCGTGGCTATTGCCTGCCGGTACTCAGAACGTCGTACTTACACCACCCAGATCATGGTGACAAACAAAGACGAATGCGTGACCGTCAAGTCCCCCGCCCACAACATCCTCGTCGAGAACATCTACTGCAATTGGAGGCAAGTTCACTCCACTCCCCCCGACACCTCCTTCCCTTGTCCCTCCCTCTCCCGCCCGCTCAAGCAAGCTAACCCAACCCAGCGGCGGTTCCGCCCTCGGCTCCCTCGGCGCCTCGGTCGACATCTCCTCGATCCACTATCGCAACGTCTACACCGTGTCCTCGAACCAAATGCTCATGATCAAATCCAACGGCGGCTCGGGCCACGCCACCGACCTCCTGTTCGAGAACTTCATTGGCCACTCCAACGCCTACAGCCTCGACATCGACCAGTACTGGAGCAGCATGTCCACAGTCGCGGGCGCGGGCGTAGCGCTCAACAACGTCACATTCCGCAACTGGAAGGGCACGGAGAGCAACGGGATGAGTCGCGGGCCGATCAAGATCTTGTGTGCTGATGGCGCGCCGTGCGAGGATGTGGTGTTGGAGGATTTTGCGATGTGGACTGAGAGCGGGAGCAAGCAGGTGTATACTTGTCGGAGTGCGTATGGGTCTGGGAGTGGACCTGTAGGCGCCGCGTGTTTGAGGAATGGGAGTGGGGGGAGTTATGCGGCGAGCACGATGACTGTTAGTGCGGCGCCGAGTGGGTATGCGGCGGCGACGATGGATGGGGATCTGAAGAGTGCGTTTGGGTTTACGGTCAGTATTCCTACGCCGGCATGGCCGAGTAGTTTTTACCCGGGGGTCACGCCCGTTAGTAGACTTGCTGGGAGTGCTTGAGGGGACAGAGGAGGGAAGGGTAGAGAGAACAGATACATGAACACTTGGATCGGGTATGGGAGGTGGACTTTGTCAACAGATAGAATGCTTTCCTTGTGAATGCTGTAATAGTTCATGACGTGGAAGAAGTTGAGATGGCAGGTGTTGGGCTTTGAGCCCACAAGTCTTGGTAAGACCACGACGGCCAAGACGGACCTGCCCGAAGCGTCAACACTGGAATTGACCACCGCAGATCGTGTGTCTGATGAAAGTCTTAAGGATAAATGACGAGAACGCAGTCCCTGTCAAAGCGTGAAGAGGTACCTCAAACTCAGCAACCGGTGCGTCAACTTGAACGACAATCTGCTTGCTTATTCTCTCACTTCTCCCAATCTTGGGCTCCTTGGCGGGAATACCTGACTCGCAGGCCTTACTCGCTCCGGCGCACCCATAGCCAGCCTGACGCTCCTCCTCTTTTGCACACCTGAGGTCTGACCATCTGTCTGGCTCAACGTTGGACTTAGCATTGGGCTCTGAAAGCCAGGCGACGTAAGACCAGGACTGCTAGGCAAGCCAGATTGGTCAGTACCTTGTGGGTGCATGTCTTGGCGATCGTCAAGCTGTCTATCCCCATCCACGTCAACGAAGCCGTAGACAATCTTTCGGTCGCCAATGTGTTTGATCAAGGTCTCAATGTTCTCTTTCCGTGCTTCAGGACGAGCGTCGTCCATCAGTATTGGTGCGCCAAATGCACTTGCGATCTCGACTGGTCCTAGCGTGACTTTTCGTCCCAACTCGCCGTACTGCCAGAACGAGGGGATGACAAGAATGATACAGACAATTGTGATGCTGAAGGCGAGGCCAGCATAGATGTAGTGCGTGCGATAATGAACGACATCTGTAAGTTGAACCGCGTGATCTGATAGGACACGGAAAGAAGTCGTGGTGTTGCTGTCCACGGCGACCACGCTTGCTTCTGGCAGTGGAGATGGGAAAGCCTGCTTGCCGCGAGGTAGACCCTTGAAGCCCGCTGTGTCGATCATGCCAGTCGCAACAAGGAAAGTGAGCTGATTGATACTCGCAATTATGCTGTCGAGGGCTTCATTGCGGAAGGAGCAATCGCATGAGCCCATATTGGGCGGACCGTACATCATTGTTTGCGCGAGAGTGCCGACTTGCTCAAGAGACCAGGATCCGTCCGCTTGGTAGGTGATTGCCGCGGAAGACGAGAGAAATTGTGAGAGAGCGTTTGCGATGCCGCCGAGCGCCGTCAAAGAACGAATCGTGTGCGTGTCTTGAGGGTAGAGATACTTGATTACAGCGTAACCTTCTGCTTGCTTCAGTGTGGCGTTGTACTTTGGCGGTGGGGTGTTCTTGTTCATATCCGTATCATCGTTTGATGATGTTTTGGTGGCTAAGGAGACACCATTGATAATATGCTCGTTTGTGAAATTACTGACTTTGAGTGGATATGAGACGATTGCTGGCCGTAGGGAGCACCGCTTCTTGAACACAGTTCCTGGGCAGGTATCTGATTTGGGATTGTAGGGATCATCGGATTGGAAATATTGAAGGTCGAGGACGATTTTGGAATAGTTCACGCTCTCTGAGGCGTACTCCAGCGCAAACGTGCTATTGAAGATGGGCAGATCTGTCCATGCTGATGTATCACCGTCTGCGTTGTATGCAGTGATGGCAGGAATTGCAATGTCAGTGTGGTTGCTCTGGTCTATACAGTCGACCTCGAAGCCGATTGCTTCCATGTGTGAGTAGCAGACACCGTTACAGTACTCGAGGCTACCAGACGGATGAAGTACGTCCTGCTTCGAGAACCGAAACAGCTCGTTGTAGGAGGAGAAGAAACCGTTGCTAGTTTCCCATGTGTTAACAACAGGAGTGAAGCTGTCTCCGATCATGAAACCTAAGTGGTGATTAGCAAACATGCACTTGAGAAACGAGCGGAATACCATACAAGCACATGAAGTTTGAGCGCCAAAAGAAGTATTTGAGACAACATAGCCTGTCATGGGGAACTCTTCGACCCCAATGCCTACAGATTGTAGACTTTTGGGTCTATCAGGCGCCGTGAAGGTTGACGTCGCTCTTTGATACAGCACACTGTTAAGTAGCGTGACTTGTGTTGCGAGGACTGCTAGTGCAATGCTGCTTGTGAAGAGCGATTTCGGCCTAGTGATCGATGCAAACTGCCAGCGTTAGCTTGTTACAGCTTCACAAAGGATGATCTACCTACCAGACCACTAGACAACTCCCATTGATGATGCAATTGTGCAACGGTCGACCCCTGCATGCTATGCCTCCACCAGGCAATAGCGACACCTTCACGAACAGCAGCAGTAAATGCAAGACTGCTCATTGCATTGATCATTGACAATACAACGTTTGGTGCAATCCGCTGTGGCCACGTCGATGTTGAGACGCCATCAGAGCCGATGAGCACACCAAGAGCTATACACGCCAGAGCAGCAATACATGCTAGTGCGAAGGCGCCGATCAAGGGAAACCTCTTCCAGTATCCTGGTAGCCACTTCGAGACGGGCTGAACGTCGTGGTACTCTCGTTCACTGTCAACAACGGACACGGCGACGTTGGTATTGGCGTTGGGCTTTTCCATTCTGTGGGGAACATCGATATTGGTTTCACACAGGTGATAGCGAAGCTGAGTGTAATAGGCACGGCACCCTCTGCACTAGAAGTGATACAAATACCGTCTCAGACGAAGGGTAGATGAAGCAAGAAGTAGACTGAGGACTCCACGAAGCCATATCAATGGCGCGCTTGAAGCTAAATGCTTGATTACCTGTGCTGTGTAGGGCATGAGTAGTGAGCGACGCATCCTTGTGCATTCACCATGCAGGCCTGCGGGCGATATTGGGCGGATTTGACGGAAGTACACAGTTGTGTAGAGTCCGAAGAGCTCTAGAAGCACTTTCTTTCAGCTGAAACCCAGAAAGGACAAGTGAAGAAGAAGTCCTGACCTATCTTGGCATAGCTCATTGCTGAAGCCAATCAAGTCTCCTTATGGCTGGGACAAATCCGAGTCTATCGACAATACGATAGGCTTCGTCTCATCTAAACGAGTGTGTGACGACGGCGGCCGTAGAAGGTCATATGCCTTAAGCTGAGGGCTGCGAAAGCTTGAGATTTGACTTGTCCACTCGTGTAGGGGTCATTCTGGGCCAAACCGCGCAACGGCTTTTAAACCGTTGTCCAGACCACCCAGCTGATGTTCGTTGTGCAGCCAGATTGCACAACCTGGGACAAACACTAACGAGTCGAATAGGTCACTTGTAGCATCAAAAGGACTTTGCGGCTTGACCTTACTCCTCCTCCTCGCAAGCTGGAGAATCAAATCATGGACGAAGACCACATTGAGGTGGAATAACATGTCCCAAGCAGAGCCATCAGAGCGAGTGAGGCTGTAGCTGAACACTGGACGGTCCGTGGTCTCGAGTGCACGGTGATGAACAGCGCGTCGAGCGGCAAGGCAGAGGCTCGGATGGGAGAACGCGAGACTTACTAGCATTTGACAGATGTACACATCGTCAAAGTGTGATGCTCCAGTATTCAGTTGCTTGCGCTGTTTGGTAGGGTTATGAAAGCATCTAGGCAGGATTTTGAGGCAGATTTTAGCCGCCGGACATCGCTCTTCGGAGTGTACCCTCCTGAGAAGCGGCAGGCTCACTGCGCAGACGAGGCCGAGCACTTTCTGAGAAAGACGAGCAGTAGAGCATCAAATTGCGGATTTGCTGGCGTCCAACATGATTTGCAGTAATCCTCGAATTGTTGAGCAGGTTTGACTGGTTGGCAGTAAAGGCCAACTCTGATGATGGAGTCTCGCTAGAAGCAAAGTCGCCGACGTGAACTACTCTCTCGTGCGAGAGAACAGAGAAGTCACATGACCAGGAGCTTCAAGACAATCCTTCATGCGGGCATTGTTCGTGCCCTTGGTTGAGACTGGCTCGAGTGACTCTTTGACCAGGGAGGTAGCGTGCATGTGGAGGCTTTATTTGACTTGACTCAACCAGCAAGCTTTTGTGGCTATCGGCGTGCATCAGATCCTGACTCCGAATTGCCAATCAGCTTCAGCTTCCACGAGGCCGAGTGCCGGACAAGCCAGAAATAGAGCTTGGGCTAAACCATTCTTGAAAACATCATCATAAGTCGCGTTGAGGATTACCAATAATTCTCGTGTTGCCACGAAGCGTGTGGTGCAACGAGCACGAAGGGTTAGATGTTGAATTGAGTTGCTTGGACCGTAGCAAGTAGATAGAGACAGTTGCTCTGCTAGGGTACATAGGCACGAAGACAAGCACAAACGACAGACTTGAGACACAGCAGAGAGGGAATTCAACCAAACGCAATCTCCATAAATCTTAGTCTGAGGCGCCCTAGGGCACCATCAAGACCGCTATCCGATAAGTGAGCACATCGTCTGCGCCTCGATGGGTATGTGTCGAGATTTTATATGCTACGTTGTCCATTAGCCTGCTTCAAACACCTCTGACCTTCCGACTTACTCAACCACTGCGATCGGAGTCCTAGAAACCACCGACATGTCTGCTCCTCACACGATTGTTGTTATCGGCGCCTCATACGGCGGCCTGCCAGTGGCACATGCCCTCCTCAAGGACGTGTTGCCGACTTCAGGCAAGGACTACAAGCTAGTCCTGGTCAACCCTTCAGAAGAGTTCTACTGGAAGGTCGGCGCACCGCGAGCCATCACGCGACCAGAAAAGCTCTCGATGGAGAAGGCACTGCTCAACTTTCTCCCGACTTTCGAGAAATACGGGGACAAGTTCCAGTTCATCAAGGGCAAGGTCACAGCCATCGAGCCCACGTCAAAAACCGTGGACGTCGACACTGGCGACAAGATCCACTACGACCAAGTTGTGATCGCCTCGGGAACGTACTTCGAGAATGACCTGTGGTCGACGTCTAACGGCACAGATGCCTTGAGACAGGAAGTCCGCGAGCTGCACAACAGACTCCCGACTGCGCAAACCATCATGATTGGTGGCGGCGGCCCATGCGGTGTCGAGACGGCCGGTGAGCTGGGAGAGGCCTACGGTGGCAAGAAAGAGATCATACTGCTTTCCGGGGCCGACCGACTCCTGCACAAACCACGCAACCAGAGCCCCAGCAAACTCTCGCAGCAGATGTTGGAGAAGATGGGCGTCACGGTCACACACAAGGTGCGAGTGCAGTCGATGAAAAAGGAGGGCGAGAAGACAGTCATCACTCTAGACAACGGAGAGGTCAAGACCGTCGACATCTACATCGGCGCAGTTGGCGACAAGCCGAACAACAGCTTCGTGCCGAAGGACTGGTTGACGGAGAAGGGCCAGATCAAGACGAACGGCAACACGCTTCGAGTCGACGTTCCAGGCGTCGCGGGGGTCTACTGTGTTGGCTCGGTGGCCAGCTACTCGGATGGATCCATTCTGGACACCAAATTGGCCTACACGGCGGCCGTTGAGAGCGTCAAGCTCGATCTGAACGGCGAGAGTAAGTGGCATACAGAGCGCGTACCACAAGCAGAAGCTAACCCCGTCACAGATGCTGGCGCACGAACGAAGAAGATCTACAAGAAGATTCAGTCGGAGATGATGTTTGTCCCCGTCGGCTCGCAGCAGGGCGTTGGTCTGGCGTTTGGGTGGAAGCTGCCCAGCTTCGCCATCACCATGTTCAAGTCGAAGGACTACATGATTGGCAACGCCCCCAAGCTCATCGAGGGTCAAGCATAAGCAGGCCGACAGCAGCCGGTGCACTGAACATTTGAATCCACTTGCCACTTCTCGAGATACCCTTGGTTTGTTTGGTCACGTATTGAGCGCAGCACAGGAGATGGATGGTGGACAGCAGAACATCTTGGAGTGCATGGTGATGAGCATCTAGTTAGCATGTATAGAGTAATAATGACCATTTAGTTCCTAATCGTTCCTAAGAATTCTCGTGCCTCTGACTTGGGAGCAGTGTCCGGGGACTCGGCAGGATCCGGTCGCTGGGGGATTTGCGGGATCGACTTCCTGGCGCAGGTCCTGATCGTCACTCGGCGCGAAACTCCAAATAATTTGTGTCCATGAGCTCGGACAGAGTGGGAAGCACCACAGCTGCACCTTCCACCTTTCATCGATATAGCGCACCTTCTGCTTTGGGAGCTTCGGTGAGATCTGAGCTGATTCAGAACGGTCTCTCGTTGCATCGGCGTGCTCCTTCCTAACCTGTACCATCCCGCTCGTCCTCGGTGAAGCTGTCGCCATGGCTGCTCGGCTCAGCACTCGAAGCGCACATGCTGTGAGATCACAGCTGCGGAGTATCGCAAGCATAAATACATCCTCGCCGAGTCTGCGCTGTTCCTCGCGAGCTGCCCCTCTACACCTCAACACCGTCACGACTCGACCTACAAGAAGCTCCTACCTATTCCAACCAACTGCAGCTTTCTCCACCACCACAGCAAGGATGGGCGGCACAAGAACAGAGACGGATGCTTTCGGGCCTCTCGAGGTCGACAGCACACGATACTGGGGGGCCCAGACTCAAAGGTCCCTCGGCAACTTCAAGATCAACCAACCTCAAGACCGAATGCCCGATGGTGTCGTGAAGGCCTTTGGCATCCTGAAGGGCGCTGCGGCCAAGGTGAACATGAAATATGGTCTAGGTTGGTACGGCGACACCACGGCAGACCACGAGCTGACCACTCCCCAGATCCCAAGATCGGCGACGCAATCGTCAAAGCCGCTGAAGAGGTCGCATCCCTCAAGCTCATTGACCACTTCCCGCTCGTCGTCTGGCAGACCGGCTCCGGCACCCAGTCCAACATGAACGCCAACGAAGTCATCTCCAACCGAGCAATCGAGATCCTCGGCGGAGAGATGGGCAGCAAGAAGCCAGTCCACCCCAACGACCACGTCAACATGTCCGCTAGCTCCAACGATTCCTTCCCAACCGTCATGCATATCGCCGCCGTTCTCGACATCGAGCAGATGCTTCTCCCTGCCCTGAAGAACCTCAGAGATGCCCTGGACCAGAAGAGACAGGCATTCGACAAGATTATCAAGATCGGCCGCACGCATTTGCAGGATGCCACCCCCCTCACTCTTGGCCAGGAGTTCTCCGGCTATGTTGCACAGCTAGACCGCAACATCGAACGTGTAAAGTCTACTCTACCACATCTGCGTCAGCTAGCACAGGGTGGCACTGCAGTCGGCACGGGCCTCAACACATTCAAGGGGTTCGCCGAGGGCATTGCAGAGGAAGTCACCAAGATGACGGGCACAGAATTCATCACTGCGCCCAACAAGTTCGAAGTTCTGGCTGCACATGACTCCATCGTCGAAGCCAGCGGAACCATGAACACCCTGGCATGCTCCCTCTTCAAGATCGCACAGGATATCAGGTATCTCGGGTCCGGTCCACGATGCGGTCTCGGTGAATTGGTCTTGCCGGAGAACGAGCCTGGCTCCTCCATCATGCCTGGAAAGGTCAACCCGACACAATGTGAGGCCATGACCATGGTCGCCGCCCAAGTCATGGGTAACCACGTCGCTGCCACCGTTGGTGGGCTCAGTGGACAGTTCGAGTTGAACGTATTCAAGCCACTCATGATCAGGAATTTGCTGCACAGCATCAGAATATTGAGTGATTCGATGAATGGCTTCGTCGAGCATCTCGTGGATGGTCTGCAAGCTGATGAGGAGAGGATCGGAAAGCTGTTGCACGAATCGTAAGTATTCCTCGTGTCCCGTACGGAAACAACCGGCTAACATGTTTACAGACTCATGCTTGTCACCTGCCTCAACCCCGTCATTGGCTACGACATGGCCAGCAAGGTCGCCAAGAATGCTCACAAGAAGAAGCTGACGCTCAAAGAGTCGGCCATGGAGCTCAAGGCGCTGTCAGAAGAAGACTTTGACAAGCATGTAAGGCCAGAGCTGATGTTGGCGCCCAAGGAAAAGAAATGAGCGTGCTTTTGAGCGTTATGTATGAATAAACATCAAACCGCTGCCGTTGGTGCTGCAGACGGGACATCTATGGGTACTATCTAGTGCTCGAGGTCGATTCCCTACACAATGTACACAGCACAATACCGTAGCTTACCACTAAATTGTTCGGCACTTGATCCGAACAGCTTTCTGCACCGCACCACGTACCACCTCCAGGGTATTGCTTGTATGCTTGTCAGTCGTGCGTGGGGTGAGTCTACACCATTTCAGAATCCCAGTATGTGCATCCCGTCCATGACTTAGGTATCAGAGCCGTCGTTCGTGTCTACACTACATTCTATCCTGCATTGCCATTGGTTGGACGACCTTCCACATGAATTGAGCGAGCCTGCGTCCGAACAGAACAGAGCACAGCAGCAGGTCGAGCTGGACTGCCAGCGAATCCCAGGCTGTCTCGTTGTGGACGAGATGAGACGAGACGTGTCAGGGGCAAAGGATGCCTATGTCTCAGACGCCTGCGCTGCACTCACTCACTCACTCGTCCATCTACACATTGGTCGCTCTGGTCGATGGGGGATGTCGAGGTCGATCTAGCTGCTGGGCTGGGCTGGGCGGGGCTGAATTGTATCAGGTCGGTCAAGAGAGGATAGGATCAGATCGGGCGGAGGTGAGGAGGGAGGAAGGGAGTGTGCACACGCGCGCGCACCGTGCTTGAGTCGATGAACTAAGAAGGATCTTAGATCGCTGGTCTAGGGGTGTGCATGCGTCCGGACGTTCCATCGCTACCGACGGGCGGATGTTTGTCTGTCTGTCTGTCTGTCTGTCTGTCCGTCTGTATGTATGTATGTAGGTATGTAGGTATGTATATGGGTATATGCATGCTCACTTGCCTCCGCTCCATGCAGTCACATCACATCATGCATGCCATCGTAACAGGTACTGTACACAAAACATTCCATAGAACATCGCAACGCTTGCTAATCAAATCAAACACGACTGGACGGAACACCAAAAGTGCATGTATGTATGTATGTACACACGACGCTTCCCAGATCTTGTCCATGCCTATCTCTTTCCTTTCCTTGACTGCTGTTTATCGTCTCTCATCGCCCACCTGGCTGATACAAGTATCTCCTGCTCGACGCGTCACGAGGGATCCACATTGTGCCCAGGTCCAAAACTGCGATGCTTGGCTCTATCCCTGCGCTCAGCTCGTTCTCGCGCACTTTGCTCGACGAATCGTTCTCTGCTTGCAGTGTTGCTGTCATCGCGACTCGTCGACGACGAAGAGTCATCGCCCGTCAATGCACTTGTATACCGTGCTCGCGCCATCACCGACGAGGGCAAACTCGTCTCACTGAGAGTCGGATCTCCTTGGCTGTGGCCGCTAGGGACAGGACTGAGATCGCGAGGGGTGCGGCGATTCGTGGGATTGAACTGCACAGGCGGCTCGAGGGAGGGCGGTAAGCGGACGTGGGGAAGCTGCGGGACTTGTTCCTGAGACTGAGAGTGTGGACTGACTGATCCTATCGTTATCCTTCTGGGCCCCAAGCTCGGCGGAGGGGCCAGTGATGGGGGTTGCGGCAGCCTCTCGCTCGACTGAGCAAAGTCCTGCGTGTGAGTCGTTGGCATCGATGGCGGCGGCGTGTAGACGGCCGGCGGCTTCGGTCGGTTCCTGCTCTGCGGTCGCTGTGGCGATTGATGTGCCTCGGCGGGAGGATCGCTTGACGAGAAGCTGAATGGTTGCGCTGGCCATCGCTGATACACCGGGTTTGGAGCCTGCCATGAATCATCGTCAGACTGTACGTCATCATCTGACATGGCATCAGGTGAAGCAGATCTGTGATGTTTATGTGTGCTGGTATAAGGATAGTTGCCATATAAAGATGCTGTCTCGGGTGCTTCAGGGGAGTCGGAGCGTGGTACGTGAAGTGGCGGTTCTGGTCTGCGTTCTGGTCTGCGTTCTGGGGAAGAGTCGGCCATGAGAGGGAAAGATGAATCACCTTTCACTAAACCTAGCCTTTCTTCTTCTGTTGCGTCCTTCTTCGCTTTCTTCTCTGCGGCACTGGCCGCCGTGGGCGGTCGGACTGGCTCATCTGTGCTGTGGCTAGAATGTCGATTGTGGCGGAACATGTTCGAGAATGAAAACTGTCGTTTAGCGGTGTCTGGCGCTTTCAGACCAGCACTTGATGGAGCTGGTGATTTTGGTAGCGGTTTGGACCTTGGTGATGGTAAGGGCCTCGGTTTTAATGACGCTGGAAGTCCATAGATGTGCTCTTGTGCTTCCTCAAAACTACCAGGGCCATAAGGCAGGGCTGGTGAATCTGCGTCTGCCGACTTGAAGTTGATGTTTGTCAACGCTACAGGCTTGTCTGGACTCTGCAAGCCTGCCGGATCGAGATCCTCATCATCTGCATGCCTCCCACGGATGTGAAACATTGTGTGGGCACGCTCCCGCACGTTACCAAGGAATTTGTGGTCACCTTGACTGGAGTCATGAACGTCCTCGTCAGGGAAGTGTGTCATGCCGAGTGGAGGATGCAATGTGCCACGTCGAACAATAGGGGACGCTGTTGGACCAGCGTCTATCACAGTCTTGCGCCTTCTCAAACCATCCCACTCTGCAACTTCATTCTCCTTGAGAGGTTCGAGATGCTCTGCCTGCTTTTCCTCCCTCAGCCGCTTCACCTCCTGGTGTTCCATCTCCCGTCTCGGTGTTGATAGTCGCCTAATAATGGAAGCTGCACCACGAATTGCGTCTGCCTTTGGCTCACTTTCTGGATGCTCTTGCTCGGCGACCTCGCGTACTTGGTCAAGGTCTCCTTTGAATATGGCAGCATCTGGCACGTCCTTGGCTGATTTGGACAGCTGAAGCAGGACGACGCCCGAGCAGATCTGTGTGAAGCCCATTACCACGGTTGTAATGGACACAGCGGTTCCGTGAAAGCCACGAAATAAGATTGCGGATGTGATGATGGTGGTGCTGGTGAAGAAAACGTAGTATGTTGGGGTGACCAGAGCGGCGTTGAAGATGTTCAGTGCTTTCTGTCTGTGTGTTAGCCTTGACTGTCTGGTGCCTTCGGCCGCTCACTTACGTTCAGATAGATGATCTCGGTCAGAAGTGTAGCGACCACAAACACCAACAAGACGTATAGAAACCACTGGTTGAACTGGTTACCACGATCCACGGCGGCAACAACGGCAGCACCCAAACCCTGTGTTGCAACCACACTCAAGCCGCCAATCAGACTGCAAACACTCAAATATACGAACATACTCTTCTTGCCATACCTGGGTCCGATCCACAATGCGATGAAGGCGGATCCCAATATGACAACCCCAGCATAACTCAAGAAGCCCGGGGCGATCACGAAACTTTTCATTTCCTGAATATCCGCTACAGCACTCTGCTCGGGCGCATTCAGCACAATAACCACACTCCCAATGATACAGTTGAAACAGCCGACCTTGCCCACAAAACTCAGTCGCTCCTTGAGGAATATGGCACTCAGAATCGTAGTCACGACCACACTCAGGGCTCCAAGCGGCGTGACCAGTATGGCATCGGTGAAAGCATAAGCGACGAAATTACATATCTCGCCGATAATCATGAGGCTCATGCCACCCCACCAGTATGCGTTCTTGAGGTAGCCGTAACCCTCGCCGGCTTCTTCGTTGTACTTGACATTGGCCTTCAGGAGACCCATCTTCTTGAGGACGAAAGAGCACCCGATGAAGACACCGGACGCAATAGCCAGGGAGAGACCGATAACCTTGTAGACCGGGGGTCGATTCGCATTTGAGGCCGTCGAGGTTGAGTTTGAGGTTTCATTGCGGGCGACGAGGGTGTGGGCTGCGTAGAGGAGGTGGAGGGAGGAAGAGTCGAGGTCTTCGGGGAGAGGCATCGCTGCGGGGGGTCCTCGACGTCAGGTTTTCTTGGATTCTACTATGCTACCGTCTGACTGCCATCTGGGATGTGTCGTGGTGCCCTGTGCCTGACGAGTATCTGTACCGTATTGCTAAGAGTTCCAATACCGCCAAATGTCGAAAGTCAGGCTGAAAGTATGTACAACCGCAGTCCGTATGGCAAGACTGCTCAGCTGGGAGTCTGACGATCGAGACTCGAGTCGGTGGTCTTTGGTCTGTCGTCTAATGGGGCCGTGTATGCAGGTGCTGCATAAACTCAGACGAGTGCGTACAGTATAGCCAGCAGCCGCAGGCGTGCTCTTTCCAGCGTAAACAATGCCAATTAACGATGATACTTGTTGGAAATTTGTCAGCTGTGACCCTCGAGCAAGTGTGCTCCTGTGCGACGAATGCAACTGAGGCAAATGAAGACCACCCTCTTGTTCTACTCCTGTAACAATAGAAAGTGAATCTGGAACACTGCTTCTAACACCAGCGTGCCACGTGCAGCACAGATACAGAGCGCGGGTTAAGCTTTCGGGCAGTCCACTCCCATGGCTCTCGCTCATGACCTTTGCCAGTCAAGAGCGCCCAGAGCAGCTCCGCAAGAAGCACGGTTGGGGCTGATCATGGGCCGCCAGGGTCCACCGGTCACGCTACTGTTGCTACGGCAAAAGCACAGGCATACAGGGGCTGGATTTTCAGACACGGGCGAAGCACTTTAGGTAATCGACGACCTGCTCGTTCAAGCCGTATCTCTCTTGTTTCTCGAACGCTGCATGGCTATGTCATCCTGTGTCTATGCCTCGAAGCAGTACGTATGGTTATGGACAGCACGCAACGCCTAGGGCTCCGCCACGGTTCAGCACGATCAGAGAAGACGTGGCTGAGCACTCAACGCGTCTTCGAGCTTCATCCCACATCACTACCAGCGATGTCTCACATATGTAGCAGATCCTATTGCCGTTGTTGTTCCAAGTCGAATGGCCTTGGCAGTAAAGGACTGCGCCACAAGGCCGCTTCTGCGGACATGGCATCGCACGTCCTTTGGAAAGTTTGCGACCAGGTTCCATACCCCTGCATCGGGCAGTCGTGACTTGACGCGGCTGGGAATGATCCTAAGGTGTTGGATGCGATGGAACATGGAACAAGTCCTGCTTCAGCCTTCACGTTCATGCACACGATGGCGGCCAATCACGACAACGTTGCCAGAAAACTTAGAGCGCTTGAAATCTGCAGTCATCTTAATCGTTGAGTGTTTGCCATCTGAACTGGCTAGGTATCTCTAAAAGCATATAGTACTGTATGAGCACTTCATCTTGCTGGTATCGTGCAATCATCTCTCATAGCTCGTGGCATCGTTCTAGAACCAGCCTCGCAATAACGGTGGCCGTTGCTGTCTTATGTGCAAAATTCTGTCCGCTACTTCACCAATGGCGTGACCCGCCCCCAAAGCGCCGTAGCCCCCAGCGTACCAGCTTCATACAGCTGCTAGCTCGGCATATATTGAGGTTTCCTTAGTTTGTTCACTGGCGGTGGTCCCTCGTCGTCAACGGGATAAGGCAACCTGTTCCCGCCCGACGGTCTGAACGTCGGACTCGTTCTCACCGGGCTCATAGGACTCACCATTGATTGCGGCTCGTTGATCGGTGTCTTTGGCGGCCGCGGCGGCGCGTCACTACTTGGTGCAGTCTGATAGTCGGAGGACGTGATGCTAAATTTCTCGTTCGTATTGCTATGTCTCCCCGAGTCATACGACAATCGTGAGGAGGGATTCTGTGTGCCTGGATTGATGACGGCGAACTTGTCGCTCGAATCCCGCCTCGAGGAGTAGGAGTTATCATCTGGATAGGGTGGATTTGAAGGTGTACGGAAGTATATCTGTGGTTGAGTGTTTTGTGGCCTACTACTTGGACTGTGTCCAGTTGGCTCATCGGCAGGCAACTCAACAGCTGCTGGCCAATCGTTCTGTTGCTGGGGCTGGTTGACCTGGTAATCCAGGTTCTGTTGCGGCTCCTGCCAGCTGACGGGCCGCATGTGTTGTGTCATTCGCCTGTGCATCAGATGGATCTTTGCGAGCTTGTATGCTGCATTCTGGATGATCTCCTGTGTATCTTCTTTCTTCAGATACCGTCTAGTGCCGATCGTCATCTCTGATAGCCGGTCCCACTCGTTCATTCCAAACTCTCCAACACCGACCTCGACGTTCAATCTTGCATAGTTTTCTCTTGCAACCTGGAACCTCGGTAGTTCTTGGTTGAGCATCTGGATGTGTGTATCTTCGCAGGCTTCGATCTTGGCGATCAAACGCCTTCGAGCTTCGGCAAAACTGCCGACGCTACCACCAATGAAGCCTTCCCACCAATCCTGTTGGCTTGAGTTGGTGCCTGGAGGCCGCTTACCAGTGCCTATGCTGACGAACACGCCCAGGTCGCGTCCAGGGTACTCGTTGACCACGGCCTCTTCCAAAATTTGAGGAGACGGATTGTACCTGCCAGCACCTTCGTCAATGAACACGCTCTGGCCAATTTGGATAGGTTTAAAGGCAAGGCCGGTCGCTGAGGTCGCTCTCCCTGCTTGCCATATGGTGCAATTGAACTCTGGAGGGGGCTCTTTACGCGAGTCGTACGATCTTAGCAGTATTGCTGATCCTGTCTTCGTGTTCGTGCCTTTGTAGACGGCGGTCACAGCTGTCTTTGTCCTGTTCTCTCGGTCATCGTATAGACTTGCTTCCGGATTGCCCCATATTGTTGGTGAGGCGCCGAAGCCAGGCCCTGGGCTGTACATTGACGTCCTGTTGGTACTCGCAGGGCTAGTTGGCGCCAAGGAACCGTTGCTCCTCACACTCACCGACCTTGCCATGGAACTCGTGGGGCTGTAGACTGACGATCCAAAGGGCTTTCCGCCGCGCTGCGTGCCATCGTTGCCCTCATCCTCGTAAACGGTGTGCTCTGCCACGCACTGCTTGATAGCCTCTTCAAGCTTTGAGGCTTTGAACAGCGTCTGCTTGTACGGTATGCCGGCTATTGTCTTGTCTGTCTCGAAGACCTTCTTTGTCATGCGTACGTAGACATCCATGCACGTCTCAATATCGAGTCTCAGTCTCCCCAGCATGATGGCGATCAGTCCGCCGGTACCTGTGCCGGCTATCATGTCGAAATATTCACAGGGCTTGGGTATCTCGTCTCGCTTTGGTGGCTTACCCTCCGTCTCGACATATGCCCTGTACATGAGTTCTTGCAGGATGATGAGCATTGAGTAGCCTCGGACACCGCCGCCATCTACGTTGACATTAGCACTCTTGCTGTTTTGAGCCGATGCTCACACTCACCTAGCGACAAGACCCGCAGTGGAGGGCCTTTGGTGGTGTCTTTCCTCTTCACATTGTGGCTATCCATCGCACTGCAGCCTAGTTCACCAATTGACAATCCAGATGCTGGGCTATCGCGCAATGCGCCAGGCGCGTGGAAGAGAAATACTTCAAGACAGCCAGTCCAAGGAGTGTTCGAGGGTCGCTATAGATGTTTCGTCGGCGGCAAGCGGGGTATAGGAAGGTGTCTGACTTCAGATGCGCCGTCGAATGCGCGTTGATGGCAAGCAGTAGGTTGTCGCGAAGGTGACTTGCTTCTTTGTCACTTGGCGGATGTGCTCTGGCTTTTGGGCCGTCTAGGCGAAAGCTGGTGTCAACGCCCAGCTGCTGCTGGTTGCCAATTGCACCGTTTCAGCTGCCCAGACGAAACCCCAAGGCTGTTCTCGGCTGTCATACGTCAATCCAGTGGCTTGCATGCACTAGTGTTAGTGGGTGACAGCGGATGCCACAGGCGCTACTCAGGTCAATGCTAGTTGGCTGGGTTTGTCCTTAGGCACTTGTGATCCAGGTATCACTGGCTTTCTCAGACCGTGCCAACATTCGTCAAATACGATGCTGCCGTATGGCATTTTAGATGTCATAATTTCTTGGAGGCAGGAGCCTCTGGAGCCAGGCAAGCAGTCAAGTCGCCCACGGGCTTACCCAATATAGAACCTTGCTGTTCGCTTGAGGCAGGATTTGAGGCTGAACCATGCAGCGGATGCAAACGTCTCCGAGCGATCGGCTTCATCGCCATCTTGAGCCTTGTGCTTGTGTGGAGGGCTTGTGGCCCGAACTCCTTGCAACTACCAAATTGCCAAGCCAGCACGACCTTTCGTATCCCAGCTTAGAACTTCGATGGACGCGCAAGCTCAGAAGCAGAAAGATCTCCCCGTAGACTTGCCCTTCGGGAAGCAAAGGCGTGACGAAGCAGGCTGTCTAAGTCACACAGATGGGTATCTGGATCGTAGATCGGAGAAGCGAGCACAAGATCTTGGACAAGATTTGATCTATCTCGACGACTCGCGCAGCCATCAGAAGCAGCTACGGTCTTGTTCCTGGCTAATGCAGGAGCAAAAACACAATGAGATCAGTTACATGAGAGATGCTAGGGAAGACAAGGTCCGAGCCCTGACTCGTGTTCAAGCTTGAAAGAGCTATTATACATTTCTCGCCTATCTGTCTGTGCTTAGTATACATGGCCATGCCGCTGCTCAAGTGGCTGACACACTCTCAAACGATGCACTTCGAAACCAGTTCCTTGCATGCGTGCGCCACTATGAGAAGCAATGCAACTCCCCGGAGACATTTCTCCATGATGCGATTTGTGAATCAAGTCCAGCTTGGATTCCGTTTGCTGATCCAAGTCATGCGTTTGCCTTGCCCAGAAAAGTGCGTCCTCCTGACTCCCATCTCAACCTGATGCTGTGAATGACATTGACAAGGAAACAAATGATGGTGAGATAGCTCTTAGCTAAACTCTCATGCGATATAAGGCCGTCTCTCATTAGAACTAGCTTGCGAAGCTTTGCCGGGTATTCGTGAAACGCTCAAATGACCGAACCTAGAAGTAGAATGGTATATACAGGTGTCGTAGGAATGACTGCCGCACGAAGCTGGCATCTTGTAGCGGTTGATGTGCTCACCAGAGCATGGGCGAATGCTCTTCCACGTTTCTTGCTTTGGTGCGGACTTGCAGAGGATATATGGGAAACGTTTAGTGATTAGATGAGAAGCTCGAGTTGGCGCTGGGGGGGTAGAACCTGGTGTGACCGCTGCTCGGAAAGAGCTTGTTCTGCACATGGCGGAGGATCTGGGCGTCTTTGCCGAGTGCTGGTGAGATGCTGGCTTTGTCGTCCAAAAAATTGATGGTGCGCACAAGGAGGCCGCGCAGCTTCTCTTCCGGTACTAGTGACCGCAGTTGCGGGTTTGGCGAGTTGAACGTTGCGGCGAGGACGAGGACATTGCCAAATTGCCTGATCGTGTTAGCCAGAATCTTCGAAAGCCTGATTAATATGGAACTCACGCGTGAGCTGTGCCTAGAATATTAGTAATGACAAGGCGTCCCGGAATCTTGTCAAAGGCAGTCGTACTCTTGATGGCAGCATCCACGCACTTTGTGCAAGCCTCCAGGATCCATGGTTCCAGGTGCTGGTCAGTCGTTCGCGGAGGAGGGCGCATTTCATTGACCCTGCGGCTTGCAGCAAGATCACCGTGGTGGGTCAGTGCAGGGGAGGTGTACTCCGATACGGCACCGCTACCAACGGGCGATTCTGAGGGTCGGCTCATTGGGGTTGAGGGACCAGCCACATTCAAGGCATAGTGCAAGGCTGGGCGATTAATGATGTACTTCGCTCCATAGTACTTGCCTCGCATCCTGGCTTGATTGATATCCGGACTCTCGTGGTTTTCTTCTGGCCAATCCCAACCAAATGTCCCTCCTACCCAAACACGCCAAGCTTCTAGGTTTTCAGTAAGCAGCGGTATTATGGTTGATGACAGCTTCTCTGATTCGCGCGACGAGTTATAAAGGTGGCTGACTGCATCATTGATCGTTCGTCGAAGCTGGATCTGGTTCGAGTAGTGGTCAGCAGTAGGATCCTTGGTTCCTGGCACGTATCCTTCCTGTTCCGGATCCGCAACAGTCAAATCGTGCGGCACTTCAAAGAGCATATCGCCTTCTTTGGCGACGATGTTGCTCGGTGGAAGATCCACCTCTGCGAGGATGTCGCTTTCCAGCTGGAGACAACTCCAGAAGGCGAAATTGATCAAATTGCGCCGCTCGCGTGTCATCTTTTTCTCTTGATAATCCGGTGACTCGATCAAGATCATACAGGCTCGACATGCATTCGCAATATACCAATGACTTGGGATGACACGTGCGAGTTGTCCCATATACAGTCCAGCCAGCAAATTGGCTTGAACATGCGACACATCTACTCCACCAGGCAGTTCCCCTAGAATGTCGGCTGCCTTCGCAAAATAGGCAAGTCCTGGGATAACATCTATGTTCTTGCCATGAAGGTTGGAGACGACAGGCGGCGCCGGCATACCCTTCATATGCGACGTGTACGGTGAAGGAGGAGCAGAAGATGGTGGTCGACCAAGATGCGGCAAGTCACCGTACCCCAGGTGTGGCTGTTGCATTGTCGTCTTCGCGTTGGATGCAATGGACGAGCTCTTTGGAGGTCCTGGAAGCGCATACTCATATCCACAAATCTTACCAAGAGCCATCACTAGTAAGATGATAGCATTTGACACAGAGTGCTCAATTGGTGGATGGTTACGCAAGGACGGCCGCACACTGTCATATTGGGGGATCGTATGCAGGTCGTCTGTTGTCGAATGAGGTGACTGACTCGACTCGCGTTTCCGCTTCGTGCCGCCACCAACATTGTGAGCTAGGTGACTGATGTTGTTGCCGTAATCCCAGCTGTACTTCTTCTTGAACGCGCTGACCATCTTTCGTAGAACCTTCTTGTCAAGGAAAGGATGCAGAATATACATGCGATCCAGGTAGCTCTTGACGTAGGTATCAACGGCTTTCTTGTCGAGCAGCAGCTCGCCGTTGGGAGTGACTCCGCCGGCATGATCATGTGCTGAGTGCAAACTGTCCTCTCGGTGTGGCAGCTGTCCCGTACCCCATACTCCGCTGGGCGACGAGGTCGAGACATCTTCCTCCATTCGGCCAGAAGAGCTACTGGCAGCAGGACTAGCCACTGCGCCTTCATGGCCATCACCCTTGTCTTCTCCTTCGCCGCATCCGTACAGTCGTAGCAGACCTCGTTCTGCCTCGCCGTCGAGTACGTAGGATACAGGAATATCTTTTGGGACTAATTCGCTTATCGCGGTCCATTCCAGGAGAGCTGAAGCATCTGTACGCTTTTTTTTCTTCTTCTCTTCTTGAGTGGTATCATCCGTCGTATTGTTCTGCTGCATAGTATGGTTTGTACTTTTCTGCATGAAAGGTGCATTGATCGTTTGGTGGCCCCAGAAATTCAGTGAAGGGTCAGATCTTGGCTCTTCTTTCGTCTGTGGTCGGGATGTTGTTCTCGCCATTGGCACACTTCTTGAACTCCTCGAATCCAGACTTCGCTTGTCCACCAGAGACTGCACGGTTGAGAGCAAGCTGTTCAATTTATCGTCTGTGGATTTGATGTGGCTCTCGAGTTTGTCGCCAAGCGCGTCAACTTTTTCGCCCATCTGCAGCATCTGCTTTTCTGACTTCTGAGGCGGCACATCTCGGTACGTGCACCTTAGGCCGTTCTCTTTGCAATGTGTGCACTCTGGTCTTCCTTCATCACACTTTGCTTTCCGCTGCCTACACGAGTCGCAGGCTTGGGCAGCACGCACAGGCTTGCGCCGCTGTTGTTGATACCAGTCGCCGGGTGGGGGACCCCAGTAGGGCGTAGGAGGTGGGCCGGCTGAATGAGGCGGCGGAGGATAGCCAGGTGGCGGCCCTTGAGCTTGGGCCTGAGCAGGCATCATCTCATGGCTCGTTGTCTGTACGTGCAACGATGGCTGTGACGCATGTACGGGACTTTCTGATGGAGCGTAAGGTGGGCGGTTGCCGTAATCCTGACGAGGATAGTAGCCGTCAGGCGCGGGTCCACCGTTCACAGCCTGGGGGTAGTGAGGTGGTGCACTGGGCGGTGATCTCGGCGGCCCGGAGGCACTATTTTGCCGGCTATAGGCTGTATCGGGTGTGTAAGTTGGAGTATGGCTGGGTGGTGGTGGTGGAGGATAATTCTGAGGTGGAGGATAGGAAGGATGGTGTTGTGGAGGTACGTCTGTGGGAGGCGGTCTGTGGTCGCTCCCATCGTGATAAGGCGAAGGTGCTGGATTCCACGGCTGTGGCATCTGGGCACTCTGTGGAGCAGGGTGGTGGTAGTTGTGTAAATGTGGTGCGTCGGTTGGCGGCATGTGCAGCGGTGGAGGCGGACCGTATGCTGCAGGCCTCTCGCGCTTGAAGTGCGGATCGCTGGAATCCTCCATACTCAGTCGAACGTGCAACTGTTCAGTACCATTCCTATCTGACCATTTGACATGAAGCTCGGAAAAGGACTAAGTGCTTAGTATGCTGCATATCCGCTGGGACGTAACCAAAATGGCCAGGGAAGCAATATGGCTGATCACAAGCCCAACTCTGACCTGTGTGCCAAGTGGGTGTTGTTTCGAACCGGGCTAGCCACTCATGCAGACCCGTTATCAATAACACCACTGCTTTCGCCTAAGCAGCAAACGTGGGGTATAGCACCTCTTTTCAACACAGCACACCAGCTGCTGATAACAGCTCACAGCAGATCTGAACAGTGGTGCAGAACGGTTCCCACTGTGACGCGAGCTATTCGCCTTGAAGCAATGTTTCCTGTCTCCCCTCTTCGTAACACCTCCTAAAGCAAACCGACTGCGTTCGAACGGCCTCGGAAAGCAGGTGCTTCACTTGCGCCGCTGGTCGGTGTCGATTATCAAAAGCCCGGACCAGTTCGAGGACCCTGCTCTCGTATCTTTTGACGTTGGACCCCGGTAGAGGGCTTGTTCAACAGCTTGCTGACAGATGTGAGTCAAACGGTGTCAAGGTAACCCCGATGCCCTCATGACCACATGGTTCGCAGTTGTATGCTGGAGCAAGTACTGGCTAGGTAGTCGGACTCTCGAAGTCGCCAAAAGTTTTCGTATGCGCAGTGCAAATGCTAAGAACAAACTGCGCGCAATGCTTTCAAACTTGGCTCAAGCGCTAAATGCGTGGTCTCATGCGCTTTGGACTCAATGGCGAAGACTGAAAGAAGTCAGCGCAAGTGTGTGCTGGGAGCGATGTCGTGGATGTACCCGTTGGAGTGGCTCGGAAGCACGGTAACGTTATTCTCAGCTTTGTGCGGAAGCTCGAGAGAGACACGGTGTATGAGCTAGAGCTGGATAGCGAGGCCATCAATGATGATACGCACAAAGTTAGTGGTCCCGAGCATAGAGCCAGTGTTTAACTACCGTACTGTACTACTTTGGAGTGGGCTTCAGCGGTGGAGTGAAAAGCAGCTTGGCTCGCTTGGATAACGTTTGGGCATGAGTGGAGGATGGATCTACTAGCTGAAAGAGATATCCTAGTTGGTATTCCTCGCAACTTATCCCACTTCTTGGCCAAGCTTTGCAGATGTCACAGATCAGCCGTTACGTTCCCGCTTATGACATTTCGAGTTCAGAAGCATGCGTGGGATTTCCGAGACGGATCGACCTACGTTACATGAGCGAAGCTTGAAGGCATTCTCACGTCTGCCCGGATACTACAAAGCTGTGCAGCCTAGTCAACAAGCTCCCATTTGTCCTAGTACCGACGACCACATCCCGGCAATCTCAAGAGCGTGAAAGTCTGTCAGCGTCATGTGGATTCCTGGAGGAGCCCCAATCACTTAGTCCATTCACCATGACACGAGCGCCTCTCGTCCACGTACTTTATTTCCGAGCAGGCCCAGGTCCAACCTAATTCGTCCCAAGCGCATAGTATGCAGGCAAGTCGTGCCAGCGTGCTATCCTGACTCCATTGCAGCGAGTCAATCAAGGAAGCAAGTCTACAATGCTTCGATCGACCGCCACCGCAATTTCTATCTCGCCTTCGACGTAGCACCTGAGTAGAAGCTGATTGCCGGACTATTTCACGAAACATGAGAGTGTACGCCATGCGAGATGCTTACGGACAGTCACCAACGGTCTTCATCGTGTAGGACCGTGCCGGTGTAAAGCAAGCTGGCTGAGAGTGATATCGTAGATAGGCCAATGACCACCGAGTTCACTCACAAGGTTCAATGCCGTTTCACTAGACTTGGACGGAGGATCAGCCTCAAGCCTTGTCCTCCTTTGCCGCATCGTAGCCGACCAAGATGTCGGTCAGAAGAGTCTGGATGGTCGACAAAATACATGCGTCTGACGGCCGTATTTCACGTATTGTTTGTCGATCTTTCGAATCGTTTCACGTCCGCCGTTCCTGAACAGTTACGCTGCCCGACCCGGGAGCACCATGGCACCATACTGTGAACGGCTTTGGGAAAAACTTTGTCGTCAGGATTGGCCTGTCCCGGCACGTGAGGGTAGAGTGGTGCACCTCTATCTGCGTAGCGCAGTGTTTATCTTACAAGTACGGCTCGCCCAGAGCGAAGCTCTCGTCAATAGTAGCATCTTCTAGAAACTATTGCTACCGAGGAACACAACAAAACCTTGTAAGAGACGTACATGTGCTTCAGCCGGCGCAATGGGCTTACCAAGGAGAAACGTCTTCTGCAGGACTGGTCCTCCATATTCTGCCATCGGTACCCGTAGGCGACGAATGATTCAGTGGTCTTCTGTACCGTGTGGTTTGCTAGGTAGCTCCATTATAGCGCATTATCGTTGTACCTACCTAGATAGGTATCTATCAAGTAGTGCCTACTGCGTGCTGTTCTTCTCCGCGTGATACGCGGAACTCAAGAATAATCATCTCCTTCCTCTTTGGGTGGAGCAATCAATTGCTACCACTCTTCGTGAGCGCCACAAATATGTTGGAGCCGGTCATGATCATTCTAGAAGCTGGGTATCCGGCAAGTCGTGGGTAATAAGCATTGCGCAATCGAGACTTGTTTTCGAAATTCTTCTTCAAAGACATCCTGATACCTCCCCTGTAGGTGTACGTCACGCTACGGACTATTGGTACATGCCTCCTGAGGTCTGTGCCGTCGATGCTAGCATGCTCTGTTTTGCGGCTCTCAGGGTGACAGCCACATCCTAGGCGAGCTTCAAGATCTTGCAGACAGCCCGCTATGGATCCCAAGGTACACGCAAGTGGTGATCGAGCAGATACTAGTCCAAACCACAAGATGGAGCTGCACGTGGAAACGACCATCATAACATTGGAGGAAATGAAACACTCCCGTAGTTGATGCGGTGATTAGTCCATTTCACTCGACGTGACCAATCATCGCTGGAGGTTCCCTGTAAGAACTGTCATGCCGCCGCATCCCTGAATGCCACGTGTGGAACTCGTGGAAGCCACGGTGTAATCGAGCATGCTTGGACCTACCACACGGCAGATACTCCATCTGCATTAGTCTGCGATAGCATGTAACATAAGTACGCATTCGGCAACTTCTGCTAGTGGCTGAGATCGCTTAGAGCAGTAGCTTCAATTTGATGCAGTAGAAACATATCGTTCAGCAACAACTGTGAACTATCATACGATGTGCGGGAGTGACTTTGCAGACGAGCATGAATTACGCAATGGCGGCGCATGTAGGAAGCTGTAACACTTTCATGCTTGCTACGTATGTGGCCTTTGAATCAATCCGTCTCAACCTCCAGTGACGTCTTGCCGTCTCGTGCAGGCAAATTTGGAGGCTTGTGAGTCTCCTAGCGAAGTTCACACAGCTCGCTTACCTCTCCGTCTTTAACCTCTTTCACCTCGCTACACATTCGGTGGTTTCATAGCAGCGTTGTGTAGATGGAGTGCACGACGACTGGAATCAAATCCACCCAAAAGTCGATAGAGTCTGGACTCTTTGTACTATACGTTTGTCGTCTCAGACATTACAGCTCTTGGTGCGCGCAGTCCATATCAGAGTGAACGTCACTTGATTGGATTTGTTTGAAACTCGATCACCTTGCTCATGCACGGCCGCGTACTTGTACCCTTCCATGTTTACAGAGTCACGATTCGGAGTGCAGAACGCATGTCGTCAGGAAACAAGTTCTAGGACATGTCATGAAAGCTGATAGCAATCTCCAAAATTCCATGCACGTTTGTACAGTCAATCCTCACGCTTCAACATTTACCGGATCAGGGGCATCAAAGGCATGACGCCACGGATTCGCTCCGCGGCTTGTTGCTGCGTTTCCCCATTACCAGTGCCATGGGTCTGGGTGCAATTCGGTCGGCGGCGGGAACTGCTAACTTCAACCTTGTAGTCCTCACCTTCCCAGTTTGAAGATCGCTTCCAGCACGAACCGAAGGACACGTAAACGAACGACCACTACCGTACGTTGGATTCTGCTCCATGACCGAGTGGTCAAAAATTGATGAGGCTCCAGTCTAGGGCCTTCCTAAAGAGGATATTCGGGAACGGGATTGAGGCATATTAACGATGATCGTCAACCACAAGCGTGTCAGTGGTCCTTGCTCGGTTGTTCGGTTGTATAAATACTAACCAATGTAATTAGCGGTGTCACGCCGATCGATAAACGTTTGAGAGGAATGAATCTTTATCACGGTGGTTCTGCCAACATGTAGCAAAGTCATCCAATCGCTTGGGGCTTGTCGGCCCGAGTATTACTCGAAGGCAGGGCCGAAGTAGCCCTTTAGCCCCCTTCACGAACAGACCTGAAAGGTAGCAATGCCAAGCCCATCGTAAGAGAAAACAGGCTTGAGGTCCCTGCATTAGATCGTTCCTACCATAGCCATCACAATGACGACCTCAAGCCTGGTATCTAGTTGGTTTGTGGCATATTACCTCGACTTTTCGAGTTCTTGCCTGAAGATATCGATCATCTCCTTCACTTGTCGCGTACTGTTCGATCATGCGTCACCTCCGACTGCAGATTGATTGGCTCCTTCCATGAACTTGAATGACCGATCCAGAGGTGCAAGGTCATACCTAATCTCAGTCTGCAACGAAAGCGCCGTGTGTTCGTGATTATATCTAGATTGGCTCACTAAATTGTGCTGTGGGTGTTTGAGGTATTGTCGAATACACACGGTTCGGTACTATGCTGATTTATTGCCAGCATAGCAGTGAAGAAGTTCCCCATTCTAAGATCATTTGCATGGTCGAACCCTCCCCGATGCTGCCACCAAGTACAAACAAAGATAAACGCGGCTCAATCCCGCAGCAAATTGGGCTCTATCACCAATCCCGCCTGACAGTATATCGTTTCACGCCACACGCGTTAGCCCCAGTTCGATGGTGAAGAACCTCATGCCAGCTTCGACGTTCCCAAGTAGAGTAAGTTGACAGCCTCAACATCTGATTGTTAAACTATGATTGCAGCTGCCTGTCTTCGAGCTGTAAGTAAGCATCACAATTTGTGAGTGTATCATGTCGACAGCGGATGCTTCTCAAAGTTCATCGATTTTTCTCCAAATTTCCTTCGAAGGCGCAGTGGGCCTATCCTGAATCCCGTGTCTCAATCGCCATGCTCAAGGCGGGCAAATCACTGCCAAATTGCGATGGGAACAGCGTTACAGAAACTGCAACCACGTACATCTGTTGACCAAAAACGTTTCGACATTACATGATAGTCAGTATGCCGTCACCAGGACAAGCGCAGGATGCTGCCAAACATCCTTCTGTCGCTCCGTGGTAGTGCAGGTGTTCATGCCACCACCAGTAAACATCACAGTCAACAGAAGTCGATGGAGGACCCGGGCGACAAATAGCGACAGGTTAAGAGTTGGCGTCTCATTCACGCTAGCTAGGATCAAAAGCTGCATCCTCGCCACACGTCTGCACTCACCCATATCAGGCACTACATACGTGGTAGGTTTCTACCTTCGGAGCGCGTCTAATTTCGGAGTCTCATATCACTGAAGCTGCAGGTCGACGTTATTAGCACAGGTACATCCTCAGCCCCACAAGATCCAAACGGTCAATTCAGACATGGTTCCAGGCGGTTATCATGCGGCTCTTCTAACGGCCAATGATTGAAACACAATGTTATGATATTATTCAGGGCATCCGCTTGAGCTCTGATAACATCACTTCTCACATCTTCGATTGGCCTGCAACGACTTCCTTCACCAGCCTCAAGGCATGGATAGCAAACGCTAGCATATTTTGCTCACGGTCTGTGCCCTTGCCAGTATCAAGCTCAGTCTTCTTGATGCCATGTTCGCTTGCAACGGCCAACGCAACATAACCGCTAGCACTGTGTCAACGTGGTTTTTCGGATATTTGCGATATTCCGAGAATCGACTTACGGGGTTCTGTTTGGTGTGGAACCGCCAGTTGGTCCTGCTGTGCCACTCTGCCACGTTTGTTAGTTCTCAACCCCTCCGAGCATGACTTGCATGGGAGAGAGGCCACATGACCTGCTTAGAAGAACTGCTTCGTGGATCATTGATCACTCACTTCAGAGACGCAGTACGTGGACTCCAGTTTCGCTCTGACGTTTTCAGCCAAGCCAGCCACAATTTCTGGTGTAGGGCCCTTGTAACCGTCGATGGTGGCTTGGGTCCAGCCTGCGAACTGGATTCGTGATTGCAGCGTGTATAGCTGGAGAGCCATCAGTAAGATACAGCGTATCGTTGTTGAAACTGTTGCATGGAGGGCAAAGTGCTAATGTGCACCTACAGTCAGTCCACCCTTGTAAATGCCGCCTAGATCATTCTCTCAACATCAGTCCGTCAAGCGATGATAAGTACAGCTCACTCGCTCCTGGTGTAGAAAGCAATGCCGCAGAAATCAACCCTCCTGCTGCTGTTTCTGCCACGGAAATCGTCTCCTTGCGCTCTTTGAGTAGTTGCGCCACCTCGGCAGCTATCGCTCGGAGGCTTGGAGGTATAACTTGTTCTGTCATCTTGTGGAATGTCCGAAACCTCGATCTCGGTATGATAACGGTACCGCGTAGGGATGGTGCCAAATTTGGTAGATGCAAGAGTCCTGTTTGCCTATCCTTACGCATTTACGTTATGAGAGTCTACGTGCCCCACCTTACCACAAAAGGCGATGCCTCCAACACTACGGATGACAGCACTGGCAGACAGGTGCAATGTGGGGTTGCAAGTACACCAAACCTCTCGACCAATGAGATTATAGTCTGTAGATCATTTCGGACTTCCATACTACTAGACCCTTGACTTCGGGATACGAAATTTATTCTTCCGTGGGAACGACAATAACATCGCAATGGTGACACTCCATATCTGCGCTTGTTGAAATGTTTTCCGGCGTTCGCGTGCCCGACAACAAATAGCAAAGTAGACAAGCAGGAGAGCCCTGTCAGCCGTTCGATTGAACCCTGCAAGCAATAGGACGAGGAAATTTCAGAAATCCTGAACAACTAGTGAAGTCGGTGCACGCGTTTCAAACTGTATTCGAAAGTATGCCGTCGAGGGGGAAAGCGACAGGACGGTAGTCATGCGATCTCGCTTTGCCGAACGAATCCCTTTCCTCCCAAGCTTCAATTTTGGAAGGGTATCACACTTCGAGATGGCAAAGGTAATCGCTTTCCACGATCGACTTACAACTTCCTTCTGTGCACAAGTGCTCAGGCATGACCAAGGCCAGCGTCGTTATGCTTGATCATGACGCGTCCGTGTTTGCTACCAGACTTCGATGTGGACGTCGCCGTTGCTTGCTCAGAAAGCAGCGCAAACAACATGGCAGCATGACAACCAACATGGACGACGCACACATTTTGGTCGCTGCTCATGACTCTGTCTTTAGTACTCAATGTCATAGGCCATGATGCCAGCATATTTCTCGCACACCTTCACGCCAGGTTGCGATGAGCGTAACAAGAGGGCTCAACCTTCTGCGCTCACTCCAGCGGCTTTAAGGAAGCGATTCGCACCAAGGCAACTGCAAATCCATCGTGACGAATATGACCAGCGATATGCTTTATTCGGCCACTTGAACGATGGGCAGGGTTGTAGCTGCTGTCAAATCCATAGGTCACATTACGAGCATGGACACGCAGAAGAAAGAGCGCGGGAAGGCAAGAATATCCCTCCTCATCTACCTCGTCTACCCCGTCAGTACAGAGCCTTCACGACAGAAAGGGCGTGCTTCCTACCAGGCCCCTATCCTGGAACTGGTAATTTATACAAGAACTCTCCCGTCCAAGCACACATTCCAGCGCTTGGTGCCAGTCGTCAGCCGTACGACATTTACGAAGGTCATGCTTACTATACAGACGAACTCAGTGCCAGACGACGCGGACATGTACCAGCTTCTCCAGGACTTCACCCGATTCGCTCTAATGATCTGCCCACTAGATATTCAAGTTTCGATTCGGCGGTACCTGAAGAAAGACAGATTCACGCTTTCAACGGGAGCCACATGGCTCCGATCGAATTCAAAGCTGCAGCCGGTAAGTTGTTTTCTGTCCTTCGAAAAGCCGGGAGGTTCCTTGACACCTTCCTTAGAAGTTTCAAGCAGGAAACGGCAGCAGCGTACATGGATCGTACCACGGAGTGGAAGCGTAAGGTAGACCGCTACAACACAGACCTTGTCCTTCCTGATCTGAAAGTCGATGGTAAGCTTCAGAAGGATTCGCGTCACCGCGATAAATAGAATCCCTCCTCTAATTGGCGTGATAGGCTTAAACAGTGACTATCGTGGTGACGACGAGACAGCTTTAGCCAGTGACAGAGACACATTCGACGAACTGCAAGCACAAATTCAGAAGCATATCCAACAGCTGTCTTGGTCACGTTTGGAGAAGCCGGTTCCCTGCAATCACCATGCAAGCCATGACCGACAGGCTGGCACAGGACATGATTTCCACCTTCCGGACGATGCAAGCATCAAGCTTGAGGTCCAACACGAGGTCGCACAGGCGCTGCTGAGAAGCGTCGAAACTGTTCAACCAGAGCTGATCCGGCATGTCAAGAGAATGGACCAGGACTACATCGCAGCATGGGAAGCATTATCAACCATGAAAAGATTGAGACGTGTTCTGGACCAGTACAAACGAGGTTGGCAAGATGTAGAGGACGATTCAATGGAGGACTAGCCCCGGGCGTCCACAATGGTTCAGAGAGAGATCATCGACCTGCTGGCAGAGCCGTGCGACTCCGGGTTATCTTCTTGAGAAAGCATGAATCTTTGCTGGACAGGATGACTGACCAGCATGGCAGACGAAAGCCACTGGTTCGGCGTCTGGGCTACGAGTAGAGAACCGTTAGATCGTTCATCCGATGTTGGCCTCGTTGCCCGGCTTCGTTGGTATCGCATTTCTAGGATCTGGGGCTGTAAACGCCGACTAACACAAGAGCATGCAATACTTTTCGTTCTAGAGTGCTCGCTTAATCATCAGAATCACTTGCTCAGGCCACTGTCACGCCACCTATTTGTTGACTCAAGCCGCAGCTGCATGATTTCCGCGTAAACACCCAGCCCTCAGCTCTGCTGTTCGAGTACGAGTATTCAGACTTTTGTGGCTGCTCGACCTGCAGACTTGCGTTCCCTGTGACCTAATTGTGCAAATCCTCCTGCAAGCGATTACAAAACAGTTCACCGCTTGCACAGGCTCGACGACGGTCGAGCGGGCTAGCTGCGCTTGGTGTCTGCTTGCTTGCTGGCCCCTGTCTGCGACAAACCCAATTGACACCATGATGTCGCTGTTGTCCTTGGAGCATTGAGCATCGCAGGATTGGTGTTGCTACCACCCAAGACGATCCACTCCAACTTCATGCGAAGAACGCCGTGAAGTCCACATGCTTTGAGGTCATGGATTGACATGCCCGTGTGACAGACCAGCAGAAGTCTATTTGGTGTGAGCGATCGAAAATCTCTCTAGGCACTACGAACACCAGCACACGAATCTGGTATTACGGTGTTGGCGATACACCCACTGCAGCTGGGAGCATGCCGATACACCGTGACTTCCAACTACGGAGATGGTTGCGGGATCGTGACCAAGAAAATTGAGCACGGGTAAAGTGTCCGAAAGCTACCTAACCTTCCGCCACTTCCCACCCGTGACCTCAATCAATCATGCTTGCACGACAAGACAGCTCACTTTGCTGCACCAGACCACTCTGCAAATACCGCTGAACGACTTTAGGCAAGTACATACTCTTCTGCGTGCAAATTTCATAAACAAAAGTCAAGAGCCTAAAGGACATTTTTTGTTTGGTCGCTTTTTGATCACGATTGTCGTCGCTATGAGTGGCTCGCCTGGCGGCCGATCTGCGACCGCTCAAGTACGTTGTGGACCGCGTCACAACCTTGAGCTCCAGAGCCTAGCTAAAGTGATCTGAAACACATCTAAGCCTCTCCTAGCTAACACCACGGCACATCATCAACAGTGATGTGCCGATATCATCCAGGTAATTGAGAATTCAATACATGTATGGGCATGACAGAAGATACCGGAAAACATTCAGCATCTAAGCAGATTCCATATCCATGCAGCCTCTGCAGATGGGGATGGGTTATGCTGATCATGTTGCCGCTGTGCGAAATCTGGTCACGAACCCTGTAGGGTCCAGGTACACCACACTAGAATCTTTTCGAAGAAGGCTGGATGTCACATGCACAAACATATAGACCGGCGAAGTGCGCGCTTCTTCCTGCTGCACGTATCCAACGACCGCAGCAAGATTCTGTCCAGGGCAAGCGTGGACTGAAGCAAAGCGATGATGCGACGAACGTGGGAAAGAGTAGCACAGCGCTTTCAGTCACTCTTCAGCCCTCTAAGCGCAGATCTAGCGGCATTATTTAAGCGGTTATCCTAAGGATGTCACCGCCTGCTAATCTCTGTGGTTACCGGTCTGCACGATCAGAAGCACAAGAGTCCGCAACATTCTGGGTTGAGTGCTCGTATTTTCAGCATCTATCCCACTTCGAAGTGAAGCGAAGTCGCTGTCATGAAAGCGCTATTGCTGCATTGCCAGCGATTGCAGGTCACGGGGGTCACGGTCGCGATCACACATGCGAATAATGGGTACGCATACCGGGAGGTCTAGAACATTGGTGGTCTCAACTGTGACCATCATATGTGTCGAATATTCCTCGTCTCACACAAGGACCAGGAAGAATCACTCAGTTGAAATTATACGTCGGACCGTCGAGGCATAGAGTACGCGCATCGATGCAAAGCTGATCACTGGATACTTCCTGGGCCTGGCATTTCCGGGACAAGATCACGATCTCATAAGCGTGACCGGTTATCGCTGTGTTGCAAGGCCAAAGTAGCAATTCGATGCAGATCACTTACGTATTCAGGTTCAACACTTCCTCTTTGGGCGGGATCGTCAAAGCCATGTCGGCGAGGCACGCAGCAAGACCCGTACCGTCCGCGCAATTACCGCTTGCGGATACGGTCCACCTCTGAGAACGTTTCCTGAACGCTAATGATGAACTGTCGGCGCGTGAACATGACCATGCACACCCCTCTTGGCCGGACATCATGGTCTAAGTACAATTTCGGCAAGATCGAGCGAGCACAAAGGTTGCAAAGGATGTGCCATGGTTTAGGCCAGCAGAAAGAGTTGCAAAGACTATGAAAGTAGGTATCTTCCATCCGGCCGCGTGTGACGCAAATAAGTACTTCTCCGAGGTTGACCAATTTCAAGCACAACAAAACGACTGGTCAAGGGTACCGATATCACCCTCGGGGCGCGTCGCAGAGCACAGGCAATTAAGTAGCTGAGTCTGGAATCCAGTCAAAGCTAGCGAGTTGACCGCAGCCTGCACACCTCACCTGCGTATACAGTGCATGCTGACATGCTTTCTTCTGGTCCTGAACACAGCGAATGAGGCTTTCCGCTTCTTAGAAACGCTGGCTGTGGCTCTGGACCAAGAAACCTGCCCTCATCATTGTAGTAAGGTCCAATGCCTCCAATCGATAGACGACAGCGCTGCAATGCATCTTCAGCCGAGCGGTGTGATCACGCACAACCAGTTCAGAAGAGAAGAGCCTTGTGGCATTTCGACATTGAATATGAACCGTCCGCTCACGAACCGCCTTCTACATGAAACAGCTTCTGTCAAAACTCATTTTCCATCAATCCCATCTGATGTGGGGAACAGCCGAGCAACCCCGATCCTGTGCCAAGCTGATGTCATCGTGGCTACCTTCTTCATCTTCTCCCCCTGGAGTCTTCTCTGATTCCTAGCGTCATGCCTTCCAGGACCCTATCGTCACACAGTCGTGCCCATTTGGCAACCAGTGCCGCACAGTACCATATACACACTGCACGTCCTAGGTCACATGCTCCACAGTACGGCTCAGATCAGTCATCTCGTTGCTGATGCAAACCGACCGATGGTGTCACAAGCAAGAGTGTCCAACACAGCACAACTCAAACAGCCAGCTTGCTGTTGCATGGGATCTGACAAAGTTCGACTCGGACACACCAATTCCACATTGCTCGACACACATTCGATCGGCTTGCTCACTCTATCGTTCGAACGCCGCGTCGTCGTCGGTGTCACTGACGCGATATTCAGTACAGGCTAGGAGTAGGCGCTATGGTAAGCAGACCGACCGACCATGACATGACACGACAACAACGACATCGTTCTTTCTTTCTTTCTTCCTTCCTTCCCTCCTTCCTTTCTCCTGCAAAACTTGCTTCTGCCTGCGTGCCCGCAACCCCAATTTTCCCCATTCCGCACCCAAAAGCATGCGACACCCCAGCCTGCCACTTGTAGCACCAACGAAAGTGTTCGCACGCACGTACGCTCTAGGCGCTTACCTCACCTCAGCCCAGCCCAGCCCAGCTCAACCCAGTCAAGAAGAATAAGAAGATTATCTCGTCTATGTATTTGTGCGCGTGTGTGTTGTCACCACACCCCGAGGTAAATCCACATAAACACCCCGCCACCTCCCACGTACTCCGCCGCCGTACACACAAAAAAAACAAAAAACAAAACACGCGCAAGCCCACCCATGCACGGCTCGCGCCACGTGTTCGTTTGATCGGCACGCTGCAGCGCAGCTGCAACACCGGAAAGCCAGTTCCGCGACGTCGAGGTGAGGCTGACCGGAGCCCGGAAGTTAGGGTTTGGCAGAAGAAAACAACAGTGGTTCTAACGGTCGACGGTTCGAGAGGCTGATTCGGGGGGTCCGCTACGACCTACCGTAGGTACAGCAAGCGGGGCCCGGTGGGAAGGGTGACGTGAGTATGGATTGGTTTTGCTCTGCTTTTGTTTTTGCGTCGAGGTTCCTGGATAATGGCGGTGTTGATGCTGGTATGCAGATGGATACGGGTACTGATACTGAGACGGTGTGCTACCGGGAGTGAACGACGACTGCACGATGTAGATACGTTACGATACGGTACGATACATATATGTTACCTCCGTGTTGATCTCAGGAGGCGCTGCAACGGGTGCGGTGCTCGTCCGTCCACAGGGAAGCATGCAGTCGTGCTCCGATCGGAGCGTGCCATATACGTACTACCTACCGTTAGACTTCCCCACCCCAGATCTAATATTGCAGTGCGAGCGATAACGAGAGGTCCGGCGTGAACGATCCGTAACGTCAAGCAGAAGATGACGCCGAAGCTTGGGTTGCTGAGTGCTCGTGCTTGTGCTCATCTCCCCCTCCTGCTGCCTGCTTGCGTGTGTGGTACCGTTACACGTTGCACAGATGGCATTAAGTAGGCTTCCCTCTTGCGTGTACGGCTGGACGGACAATGACCCCGGGAGGAACCTGGCGGTAAGTAACGCCACGAAGCAGGTGACCGACGGACAAAAAGACTGGGCTGGGCTGAGCTGGGCTCGTCTGATCGATGCGGACGTCAACGTAGAGCTTGATTCGGCCGTAGAACGTGTCCCTGCGGGCCATGCGCGGTCGTTTCCATGGCAGGTAGGTTTCTCGGTGTCTTGGGTTGGACGACTAGCCAGCTGGTCGTTCGCAGAAGGTCCTCGCGGGCACCGGGTCCTCGCGTATAGAACATGAGTAGGCAGTCGCGTGCAAAGGTGTCCGGAGATGCTCCAGGATGAGCCTGAGCCTGAGCCTGTCCTCTCCCCTTCGTGTATCGCACAGTTCTCTCGGACAGAGCGAAGTCTAATCTGTCAGCATGATGAGCCACGGTGGTCGCGCTCATCTATCGCCATTTGTAGCATCTGCTCGTCTCCTATATATCGATTGTATGATTCGTACTCTAGCCTTCGCTGCGGGGGAAAGGGGCAAGAAATATCGTGTTTTGGCTTTTTGGACCAATCCCTTTCTCCATCATCCGTTGAGTGTGTCTGAGAGAAGACGCATTACCGTTAGCCCCAGATATCCGACATTCATGTGAACCGTATTGAATTTGCGCTCGTTCTTCGCCGGAACATCTTGGGCTGGGATCGGGATTCAGTTGTCCTGGAATAATGTCAGGGTACCTTGAAAGAAAGTGTGACAATCAGCGTTTAGCTTGCTAAAAAGCTGTACTGTTTGGATGTAAGGCTGGTTCAATGGCCCAAGGATCATGTTTGGGACATTGGTCGTTGGGATACTTGGCTTCCGAGCGAAAGTCCAGCCCTACAGCTCGCCGCACAAGAGCAATAAGCCCGTCTCCGTGATCTGCGACTCAATCTGGGCTGAGGAGTAGTCTGCCCGACGTTGCGGGTGACTCTATCATTTCGCGCTGCAGGTTGTCTCCCGCCGTGATCTTAGGGACGATGAATCTGCCGTTGACCTTGCCGCCTGAGTGCGACAGTCCTCTGCCAGCGCGCGTTCAGCACCTGTCTATACAAGAGCGTCATTTCCGGCACAGGGGAGCTTGTGAGCCTTGGGTTACGATGTGTGGTTCCACCGCATTATCAGGTCAGCTTCTTTCTGGAGAGGCACAGCCTGCTGCCACGACCCATGATCATGGTCCCTCCCTTCCTCCTACACAATGTCATCCCCTTGCAGATCGCAGCCTTTCGTGTTATCCAAGACGTGCGGATATGCGTTAATGAGATCTGTCAAATGGTGCTGGTGCTTCGCGAATAGCTTTGGCCTCAAGACAAATCAAAAAGGTGCGCAAGTCTTACAAGCAAAGTTTCGCCGACAACGTGCTTCTTGCTTGCGCTCAGTTGGGAGTGTTCATGGAATGCAGCGGGGAGACGGCTTAGCACGTAGTTCAGCACATCTCTATCTGCGCTTTGACTGACACCAGTCGCCTCATGCTCAGGTAACAAGGCAGCAGCAATGTTAAATCGTAAGTGATTTGCTTCGCTTAGTATGGACGGTTCAGGACAGAGATAGCTACGACATCAATCGACGTTCCCCCATGCTTTGAGAGGACAAACGAGTTGTGGCCCATCAAGCATGCCGCGACGATGACTAGTCGTTTTTTGGCTGAGACGCTCTTGGTGAGTACGCAACGTGGGGAGGCCATTGTCCTGGTCGAGGCATACGTCTTCGCCGAGGTATTCGAGAGTGGTTCCGAGTCTAGCATGATACAGTCATAGCCGTCACAGGTGTCGAGCGCTTCACGTAGAACGCTGTGTGTAGACTGTAGGTGGCGTGGTCACCCCGTGTCGTGGCTTCAGATTTGACTTCTTCCAGGTGTGACGGGCTTCTTCAATGTGAACTACTCCGGCGTGATGGTCGGAGTGAAATACCTGTATGATCCAACCAATTAAGCTTACAGACAGGCTCTCGACATCTGGAGTCTTACCATCGACAATATCAATCAGAACAGATGTGGGGAGGCTAAGGGCCTTTGGTGCGCTATTGCGGCTGAATGTATGGGGCAGTCGTTTTTCGACTGTGACAGCAGGAATGAGCAGACGACGAACAGAAGACAATTGGAAGGTGAACCTGGGAACAAGGATGCGCCAAGAGTGGCCTGGAATGTAGACCGAAAGCACAGGTCTCGCGTACGAGCGTTAGAGGTCGAAAGCCACTCTTTCTTCAGGTGTTCAATGAAGACAAGCAGAGGGCTGGATGTTGCTGAGGGATGAGTTAGATTCGGTGAGCATAAGAAGCCAATCAGCGTTGAGGAGAAAATCAGTATCCTGATCACCCGGACGAGCATCTGTGATCCCAAATTGGCTCCGTGCCGAAGATAGTACCGCTGTTGGGTGGAAGACCTCTAGGATTGGTATCGTATAACCCGAGCATCGGGTGCCGTGGTCGAGACACTTCGGGCATTGTCGCTTTCCTTCATCACATTCGACTGGATGCTTCTTGCAGTCGTCGCAGCCTGGTCAGACCTTGAGCTTGAAGTCTTAGAGAGAGTCTCATAGTCATGGTCAACCAAGCGATGTAGGGGAAGACGAAATAACATCGTTCACGCTGCCTCGAACTGCGACAATGAGTTTAGTGTCTTGTCGGCACCAATTTGGCATCGGGCGATTAATATAATGGGACATTGCCAGGAAGCCTGAGTGGTTGTGGTTGATGGTAAGAGACGGTGTTACGGTCAGGATGGGTTCCAGGCATCAGTTTAGGCACCCTGGTGGGCAATTAGCGCGTAGACGAAGGGGTCGTAACGGCGAGAAGAGGCGGCACATACAGGTCGTCAACGGCTGCTTGTAAGGTATGCTGATCCTTCCGGGGCTGAAACTATCGAGCAAAGTCATGTGGCCCTCAAGCAAGCCTAGAGATAGCTCGGATTAGCGATATCTTGTTAAGCTCAATGTTCATCTTGCGAACTCAGTCAATTGTCCCATCACATCCTTCTACCTACAGTTCTTGATCGCAGTAACGCGGCCTGGACGCTTAAATAGCGTAGGTAGAGGATAAGCACCGTAGTAGAGCTGGGCTGAAGTCGGTCAATTTGCCTGCCGCTAATCAGCTAGGTTGTCAATCAGATATACCCTCTCACATGGTTCCGAGGGAGTATCATGGTAGACCTTGATGAGTGAGGCACCAGATATGTCGGCAATGCGATGCAAACGCACTGCAGGCTGGTAGGTGTGCCGCGTGTAAATGACACATGATACCGTTGCAGTGATGGAGATTCTACAACAATTATTGACGCAGCAGATAAACAAATGGAAGGGGTGTATGATACTTCTGGTAAGTTGCCAGCAGGAAAGGACCAGGTCAGAACTGGTTTTTGTAGTGATACATTTCTATACAGTAGCTCCATCAGCTATTTGAAGCAGCAGCAGAAGGCAGCGTATGTGCTTGCCACTTTGAATTACCCTCTCCCTTGGGGACCCTCCGCGCCTGCACTTTGGGAGTGGTCTTTTGGTTCTCAACCTCCTTGGCAACGAGGACTGCCTCCTGAATCCTCGACTGGCAGACCTCACGGCCCAAAATCTCCATGGTAGTCGGTGCGTCAGGACTTGATTCGACACCTAGTAACGCCCAGCGTAGGAAGGCGTACAGTGCCTTTGTGCCAGCCTTGGCCTGTACCTTAGCCTCAGGTGTCTCAAGCAGGTCATCGCTAAGATGCAGCTGTGAGAGGTGATAGCGCAACGTCTCACGGTTCCAGTGTGCTTCGGGTATGTAGAAGAGTGTAGTGGCAGCGACTCGAAGTCTAGGGTAGAGTGCGACATCAGGCACGGCTACGTCCAATGGCTGTCTCTTTTTGATACCGTCTTTGGAGAGAAAGATGACGAGGCTCTCGACAAACTGCTGCGAGTTTCGATAGGGCAAGGATCGAACGTGTAAGAAGTCGGCGACGATGTCGCGCAGCTTGCGCTTGCCAATGAACCTGGTGACAACAGCAGCGCCGTACGTGTTGAGTATCTGAAGGGCGACATCACGAACCATGTGCTCGAATGGCTCTCCCCCAGCCTCGATGCGTCTGCGAGCATGGGCTTCCTGGAGGAAATTGAGCTTCTCGAAAGCGACCATGGTGTTTCCCTTTGTGATCTTGAGGTCAAAGGTTTTCTCCAACTCGGCGAGGTCCATGACATCGTTCTTCCGCTGATGTGACCAACCGAGGAGAGCAGCGAAGTTTGTCAGAGACTCAGGGAAGATGCCCTGCTTGTCCCTGAAGCTGGAGATGTCGGAGTCGAGGTTGCGCTTGCTCAATTTCTGTTTGTTGGCATCGACCAACAGCGGTACATGGCCATATTGTGGCGGGGACCAGTCAAAGGCATTGTAGAGTGCAACGTGCAGGGGAGTGGAAGACATCCATTCGGAGCCTCGTATGACGTGGGTGACGCGCATCAGCTTGTCGTCTACCACGTTGGCGAAGTGATAGGTAGGGAACTTGTCGGATTTAATCAGGACGGGGTCATCGAAGACGGGCTCGTCGGCCAAGTGTTGCTTGCTCTTTCCTGCACCGTGGCCCGAGGTGCCATAGACGAGGTCGTTGTATTTGGGGTAGTCCTTGGGCACGTGGAAACGAACGACGTGGCTCTCACCGTTGGCAGCTCGATCTTCGGCTTCGTGGGTAGGTATGTCTATGCATTTCCTGTCGTAGCCCAGAGGGAGACCCTTTTCGTGGCGAAGGCGATTGAGCTTGTCTATGCGGTCGGCGGAGCAGAAGCAGCGATATGCTTTGCGGTTGTCGAGGAGAGTCTGGATATGGGATTGGTAGAGAAGGAGTCGGTCGGACTGACGGTAGGGACCATAGGCACCGCCCACCTCGGGACCTTCATCCCAGTGCAGACCAGCCCAGCGTAGGTCTCGAAACAAGCGTTCTTCAGCTCCTGGAACCGTCCTTTTCTTGTCGCAGTCAGCTCAGGCTCGTTTGTGGTTGGTGCAGATGGCAGCTGACCTGGTCTGTGTCCTCTATGCGCAACAAGAATTGGCCGCCGGTGCGCCTGGCGAGCAGATAGTTGAACAGCGCGGTGCGGATGGAGCCCAAGTGCAGATTGCCGGTGGGCGAGGGCGCAAAGCGTGTGCGAGCTGGTGCATCAGGCACTTTCAGGCGTCGGGTAGGGCTAGCATGGCTGTTGCTGGCACTGGCTACACGTTTGCTGCTGGTCGAGAAGGCGCGGGCGGCACTTGTGGTCGCGGTTGCCTTCTGGCCACGGACCAATCGAGACTGGCACGAGTCGCATATCCATGATGACACGCGCCTCTTCAACGATGACTGGTGCGCCTGGTGCATGGTACCTCGTCCGGGCAGGAAAGTGCTCGAAGCTTCGTACCAGGCGTGGGAGGTCGAGAGTTGCGTCAGAAAAAGATGGGGTGGAGACGTGACCTGCAGCGGCCGCAAGTTGCAGGCGCCTTCTGCGTCAAAGCATCGCTAGCAAAGCGTTTTACTCAGCAAATCCAAAGCGCCTGCAGAAAAGTCGATTCTTGCAGTTTGCCAGGTCGAATTTTCATCTTCTCACTCTTCTCTTCCACTCAACCTCTGACACCATCTCCTGCCCACCACGACGACGACCACCACCATCACCACTGATCCTGTCTCTTCGCCAACATGAATGGCATGCCCGGCATGAACGGCGGCTCGGCCGCAGATGAGATTGATCTCTACGACATTCTGAAGATCGACAAATCCGCCTCCAAGGCGGAGATCAAGAAAGCCTACCACAAGGCCGCCCTCGCCAACCATCCAGACAAGGTCCCTGAGGACCAGAGAGAAGAGGCCGAAGCGAGATTCAAGCAAGCAAGTCAAGCATATGAAATCCTGTCCGACGATCAGAAGCGCGGCCTGTACGATGCTCACGGCATGGCCGCCTTCGAGGGTGGCGGGCCAGGCATGGGCGCCGGTGTCAACATGGAAGACATCCTCGGCGGCCTCTTCGGCATGAACATGGGCGGCGGCATGGGCGGCATGGGCGGACGGCCTCAGCGCCCCAAGCGAAGCCCCGACGAGAACCAGAAATACGAGGTCAGCCTGGAAGACCTCTACAAAGGCAAGACCGTTCGCTTCTCCAGCACCAAGAACGTGCTGTGCAGCAAATGCTCCGGCTCCGGCGCCAAAGAGGGTGTCCAGCCCCGCGAATGCTCCACCTGCAAGGGCAACGGTGTCAGGCAAGTCGTTCAGCAGGTCGGCCCCGGCATGCTCACTCAGCGTCTCGTCGAATGCAGCGCCTGCGAAGCCACGGGAAAAGTCGTCAACCCCAAAGACAAGTGCAAGAAGTGCAAAGGCAAGCGCACCACCGAGGAGAAGAAGCAACTCGAACTCTACATCCCTCGCGGCGCAAAAGAAGGCGACAAGATCGTGCTAGAAGGTGAGGCGGACCAGATCCCCGGCGCCGAACAGACAGGCGACATCATCTTCCACCTCGTAGAGCAACCACACGATATCTTCAACAGAGCCGGCCCGGATTTGCAGGCCACCCTGGAGATTACCCTCGCCGAGGCCCTTACCGGCTTCGAGAGAACAGTCATCACCCATCTGGATGGCCGCGGCATCTCCTTAACACACCCGCAAGTCGAGGGCGAGATCATGAGACCAGGCCAAGTCATCAAAGTCAAGGGAGAGGGCATGCCCTACAAGAAGAGTGACGCCAAGGGTGACCTGTATTTGATAGTGGATATCCAGTTCCCCGAGGACGGCTTCTTCAACCAAGACTCGGCCGCCGCACTACGCAAGCTGCTACCACAGCCAGAACCAGCCATCAAGACCGACGTGGTTGACGAAGCCACCTGGGAAGACGCGGATCCCGAGGAGTTTGGCAAAGGCGACCCCAGAGGCGGCGGGCAGTGGGAGGACGAAGATGAGGCCGAGGGCCCGCAGTGCGCGACGCAGTAGATGGCGAGAAGCAGCAAAAGAACAAAAGAGCATACAAAAGCGACGGCCGTGACGAGTTATGAAATTATGGGTTCATGATGACATAATACACATTGTGCAGCACAGCGGAAGATGCACAGAGACACCAAGCTGGTGACCGGGTACGAAGCATAGAACGGCGTTGGACGGAGGGGGCAGGTCTTTTGTCGAAAGCGACACGAATAGACTCCAATTTCACCTTGTTCGGGTTCAAGCAGTCCATCTCCCCATTTCTACGTTTCCACGTCTACCATAAGCCTCGCGAGTGTGACTGATGAAACAAGACGCGTTGTTTAGGCCTACTCTCGCCGTACAGTGAACAACCACACTAATCGATATCCTAGCACCGACATCCACGCTCCCACGCGGTCAACGTACATATCTCCTCTCCTTACCTCACCTCACACTCCCCCACCATCAAACCCATTCACACTCTCCGCCTCGCCCACCTCTCTGCCCACGACCCTCCCATCGAACCTCTTCCCCAACCTCTCCGCACTAACCCTGAAACAGCGCGGGAACCAGTCGGCCAGCCTCTCTTCCTCCTCGCGGCCCAGGACCATGCTGCTCAGCGCGCGCGCGCACAGCCAGCACAGCACCATGCCGTGGCCCTGGAAGCTCGCGGCCAGGAACAGGCCGCGCGCGCCGGGGTACGCGCCGATCAGCGGGTGGCCGTCGGCGCTGTAGCCCATGATGCCGGACCAGACGGTGCGCGTGGTGCCGAGCGGGTGCGGGGGATCCCACGAGGGCCCGAAGAAGGTGCGTGTGCTCGTGGCTAGGTAGGAGGTGATGGAGGCGGGGATGGAGGGGTGAGAGTCGTCGGTGGTATGGAATTCCGAGGTGCCGTGAGAGGGGGTCTTGGTTAGGCCGCCGCCGATTACGATATCGTAGGTGCTGTCTTGGGGTGGGGTGGGAGACGGGTGTTGGGGGGCGGTGTGGTCTGAGGGGCCGCGGATGGAGGGACGCGTGATCATGTATTCGTAGCCCTCTTTGTAAATGAATGAGTATGTTGTTGGGAGGTCGCCGCCGTGCGGGAGGGATTGACCCGGTCGTTGGGCGGTGACTACGCCTCGGAAGGGGACGATGACTTGTTGCAGCTGGGGAAGGAGGTGGGCTGTGTAGCCGTTGGTTGCAAGGATAAGGATGGGGGTGGTGATGTTGCCTCGAGGTGTTGTGACTGTCCAGATTGTTTCGTCTGGCGAGAGTGTGGATTTGGAAATTGACGTTGCCGGTGTGTTGGTCTGCAGGTTCAGTCTGAGCTGTAGCGCGAGCTTGAGGATGCCTATGGTGAGCTTGTAGGCCGACAGGCTTCCTGCTTGGTAGCGAAGACTTCCGAGGCTGTTCTCGGCGAAGAAGTTCTTTTTGGTTTCTTCGGGGGAGTAGAAGGTATGCTTGGACGTGGGGTGATGCGGGATTAGTTTCTCCATCAAGGCTACCGACTCTCTTGCTTGATCGAGGTGGCCTTGGTCATAGTAGATGTCAACAGTATCACAACGGTTTGCATCACACGGAATGCCTTTCTGCTTGACCAAGTCATGGACGGCTGCCATGCAATCATACTCCAGCTTTGACACCTTGATGGCTTCCTCCTCACCTACAGCTTTGATGTTGTCGAGGAAGGACCTGTAAGACGCGGTCTTGGTGTGACCGCCGTTTCTGCCCGATGCACCACTGGCAGCTTGTCTGGCTTCTAGCAGAACAATGTTCAGGCCTGGCTTGGCCGAGAGGAGATTGTAAGCAATGCTGGCGCCAGTGATGCCAGAGCCAACTATGACCACCTCGGCATATTGAGGAAGTTCGGGGGCTGTTCTCAAATCTGCTATCTCGTCAGGTGGTTGCTGCCAATAAGACGTGCACGGGTCAGGGTGGGGGAGGCTGGTCGTTGCTGTGCTGTCTGTGGACGGCATGACTGGGTGAGGCAAGTTCCAGTTGAAGCACGACGCCTACGAGTACGTTTACTTCCATCTCGAGGTGTTCTCAGTCCCATGCTGAGGCCGTGGAGGTGTTGGTATATGTAGTGTATCTACCTATCCATCCTCACGTTGATATCCGCAAACAGGCAGCAACCGAAGAGGCAAGGGTATGCGAGTAGTCGGCCAATCGGAGCATTTCAAGATCTTGGGCAGGGACTCAGGTCCCGCCTGCCGCAGCCAGTGATGGTCGGCTGAATTAGCGTCGGCTGACTTGCCGTTTGCCGGTGGGTGACAAAGGTCTGATGCAACCGATCTGGATCTGGCATTGCACCTGCTTTGCGAGCATTCTTTGTCACGTCGACCCCTCAACTCTTGTACGCCTATATCAACATCACCAACAACACACTCTCTCTCCACTCTGCCCACCCGTCCGCCGAGAACGGGTTCCTTTGTGAACAGCGATTCGCCGCAGGCCGAAGACCGTCCGACTGTCGGAGCGTCTGACCTCTGACCTCTAACCTGTCGCATATCTTCAGCTCACCGACCACTGACACTCCTTGCAAACTGGCGCAGTCCTCGGCCGTGTAGTGAAAGAGGGCGCTGCGCCTTTGGGCGTCGTAGTCGGACTTGTGGCACTCGTCCATGTCATATTCACCATCAGCGCATCGACTGCCGCTCTCACCAGCTTCTCCTCCAGATTTGGGCTGCAAGCAACACCAACAACCGAGACATAAAGCTCGGCTTGTCACTCCGCAGACGCCGCAATCGCCATCCCCCGACCACATGTCAGTCGCCACGAAGCGCTATGTATCTGCTTACGAGGACGGCCGCCATACGAACGAGATGACCAATCCATCGCCCCAGCACTACCCTTCACACTCACAGTCGCAGTCGCAACGGCCCGCTCTAAACTCGGCTACATCCCAGTCCCAGAACCAGAATCCCCTCAAGAGACAGGCGTCACAGGATGAGGAAGATCGTCCAACAAGCAAGCGACAGAAGAAGGAAGATGGCCCAGACACGGGGTCCATGCAGCTGGATTCTTCCTTCACCCCCACCAACCACGACAGACAAAAGGAGCAAAGATCGAATGAACAAAGCCTCACCCACGGTGAGCCTGGGAAAGCTGAAGCCCATCTGGATCCAATCTTCAAGAATGTCGGACAGTCCTTTCGCATTGGAAGAACCAGTAAGGCTGACCCTTCCCTTCCACTCATCTACGCTTAGTACTCATCTTGTCTTGCAGCTCACAAACGCGGCCCCGTCGACATCAACCAGAACCTGCTCGGAAAGTATGGCTTGCACGATTTGTTGGCCAGATGCGCCCGTCAAGATCCTGATACTGGTGAGAAAATTAACAAACTCAGGAGTAGTTATGCCGGCCAGATCAAGGATGCTCAATTACCAGGTAGAAACGATCACCCTCGCGTCGTTCGAGAAGAAGATCAGCCGAGCAAGCTGAGAACCATGGCCACCATCCCCGACGACGAATTTACCCCGCGACTGGCCGACAGAAAAATTGGTGACTTGAATGGTCTGCAGGGCCTGATCAAGTCGGCAATGCACCTTGAACCCGGCAACATGAACAAGCACACCATGCACGAGTGGGACATCATCCTCGGCCACGAACCACAGAAAGCCGTGAAACCCCAACAGCAGCAACAGCCAGCTTACGCCCAATTGCAGCACTCCCGCGTACTCAACGGCCTGAGGCAACCACAACCTCAGCCTGCTCCACAGGCCGACAAGATGCGCACCCGCGGCAAAAAGCGCTCCTACGGTGATACCGCCTATGTCGGTTATGGAGATGGTCTGAGCGAGGTTGAAGACGAACAGGACCGAAGTGATGATTATGTTGACAATAGAAACAAAAAACGGAGGTAGCACTCCTCCGGTATTGATTTCCAAGTCAAGGTGAAGGAGCGAAGACTACGCTTGACCAGACAACACACTCACATTGTATTACAATAGAACACGAGGGGCCTCAGGTAGGAGGATCGCTCGCCACAATGACCACCATCTGCCACCCCACAGAAGACGTCGCGAAAGGGTATGCGAAAGTATCCTGCAGCTCTTAGAGCTACGTTGGCGCGATTCGTCTAGATGACTTGTCCTGATCTGAAGCATTGCTTGGATTCGGCGGTGCGAGCGGCGAGCATGACATTTCATGTCAGAGACGAGATTTTCATTTCAGGTTCAAGATACCCAAGGGGCAGTTATTGTTATATAGAGCTGGTTGAGCTCTCACATGAGCGACACAGATACTGCCTCTCTTTCGGCAGTGGCGTTATTCAAACGAGCACACAGTTATACGGATTGGATATTCTTTCACATGCGCACTCTACCATCGATGTGAGACCGAGACGTCTCAGGACGCCATGGAGGGCGCACGCCCTTTGGTGAGGTAGCGGCGATCACTAGTCAGGAAACTACCTTACGTGCTGATGAACATAACGAATCATAAAGATTGTGAACACCCAGGTATCCTACTGACGCTCAAAGCCTCGTCATGACGTCTATTGGTTAGACCCAGACATGCGGTAGAGTGGTTGTTCGAATGAAGGTCTGGACGTCGTAGACCCACATCGTCTTCATCTACTATCTCAACTTCGTAGCCTACTGAGCCACACAAACTATGCCATGTAAAGACACAAATCTCTCCCATCAGCAGCTGACATCTACAGACCTCTACCACCCGTGGAACGTACCCTCTCAACCTCGACCGACAACTACCCAACATTTTCAACAACAGCACCACCACGAAACCTCAACCATACCCCCTCCCCCACAATGTCATCCCCCACAGTCCCCTCCCCTCCTTCAAGACCCTCTCCTTCGACATCTACGGCACCCTGATCGACTGGAAAACCAGCATCATCGCGCACTGCGAGCCGCTCCTCACCTCCCCCTACAAAACACATGGACACGGACGCGGCCGCCCGCCAAAAGCTCGCCGCCCGCTTCAACCACCACGAGGCCGCAACTCAAGCCGCGCAGTTCGGGCAGGACATCGGCAGCTATAAGCCCGCCCTGCGCAATTTCGAGGATTTGCTCGACCGGCTTGGTGCGGATGACCGCGCGGAGGGCGGGGACGACAACCTGATGGTTGCGCAGAGCTTGTTTCATGGTCATTTGCTGTAAAAGAGGGTTAGGTTGGCTAGTGTGTGGATTGCGAAGGGGGAGTGCGGGGGCGGGCGCGAGCGAGGTGCATGAGCGTGCCGAGGTTGGGTATGGCTGGCGATTTGGGCCGTTGGGGGAGTTTGCGGATGAGGTGGAGAGGGAGTGGAAGGAGAGGGGAATCGAGCCTAGGTATGCATGACTGAGTGAATGAGTGATATGTGATGGAGCGCTGGAGAGACACAATGTACGATGCGGGAGCGGAAGCAAGAGCAGGAAAGTGCGCGACCGACGGGCTAGGTCCCTAGACTTGTGCTCGAAAGCCCGAGGCTAGCCTTGTTTCTGTCTGAGTGAAGCGGTCCTGCGCGGGGTCTGTGCAACGTCAAAACGTTCCTGTTTGTGGTGATGTGAGCAGCGAATAGAGCCAGGTCGGGCGTCACAGAACAGATTCAGGATCTGGAGAACAAACTGTAATTGCCTTGACTACGTTCAGTGTACGTACGAGCCTTTGGCATCCGTGATCAGCTCGCCAAGTTCATGGCTAGCTGTCATGACCGATGGTGGACTTTTCCGCCGTTCCCGGTTTGGCAGCAATACCGCGGGCAGACGTGCTGGGGTCGAAAGCTTCTTGGATACCTGAGGGTAAGACCCAATCTGTGGAGATCTTTCCTCTCCCAAGCTGGACTTGGGGCAAGTGTGATGAGGACTGATCTGATCGACTGTGCGGAAGTAGACACTCAGCGTACCCAACAGACGAGGCTCGGGTAGTTGGTGCCCCATGAAGTATCCTCAAATCCTCCTGACCGTCCATGGTTCGCCTCGGCATACATTTTCCACATCTCCAGAAGGTCGACTTACGCGCAGTGAACAGGCGGAAGAACGCTCCTGGGCCATAGATATGCCACTACGAGGAGGGTCACTGCCACCGTGTTGGCATGGAGGATCTGCTGAACTTTAGCATGCATCACCGGAGACAGTGATAGACCCTGTTCTAGATCTGGTAATGTCAGGTCTTCGAGATCACGCGCGGAATGAAGCGTACATCTAGGTAAGCGATGGTGGATTTCTCGAATGGGAAGAGACCCTAGCCAAAAACACGGGGACCGAGGGGGTGTTGTGTACAGGTAACTCATCGGAAAGCAGCTGTTGCATAGTGGATGTGTGGCGGCATGAGCAGTTCCAGTTCTGACAGCAACAAACCAAGTCAGTCAGTGATCGCCGTCATGTGTAGCACAAATCCGCTGCAGGATGTAATGCTCGTATCGCCGTCTATATCGGGACTGTGCTAATTAGCACGGGGACGCCTGTGAGATAGAAGCATACGGCGGCCAAAACATCTCTTCCAATGAGTTAGCTGCCTATCGATGTAGAGTCGTTTGGTGTCACGAAGGGAAAGGACGATGGGTCACTGCACGGCTCCGCCAGTCCTTGACGGACCTAATGGACAGCTGCGGCGTTTCTTCGAGCCTCATGCCATACGGTTGCGCGGTTCGAAGAGTCGAGAATGTGGACGGAACGTATGAGGTGAAGCAGCTCGGAGAGGCTATTTGAATCCTGTTGGATACCTGCTGATGCAGAACAGTCAAGATTGATGTGAAGCCAGGAGAGGACAAAACGGCATCTGATGATCGTTGACTAAAGTTTGTCGTCCTGCCGACAGACATCGTCAGGCGCCTTGCGCTTTGAACTGATCGGAGTCGAATGGGAGTGGTTTTGGTGTCAATCAACCGCTTCATCGAGCAGATCATGAGAAGAACAACCCATCAAGCCACGACACTTTTCTGCCTTCTCTTCACAATGCATGGCATATTGTACTGATACACGAACCAAGCATTCCTGTATGTCCACTCATGCTTGGGGTCAGCGAGCTTCATCTGCAGTCTAGTCAGCACTATCCTCTTTTTGTGACCTTGGAACTTACGTCAAATGTGCTGTACAGGGTAGCAAACAGCTTGTAGATCTCAAGCGTAGCCAGATATCTCCCCATACAGATTCTCCCACCGCCACCAAATACGAAATCGGCCACCTCACGCATCCGTTTGAGCCGAATGTCAAATGCTTGTGGTAATTCACCCTCCCTTGGAAGCCATCGATCTGGGTTGAACTCATTGGCATCGTCGCCAAACACTTCGGGGTCACGGTTCGTGACAGCAGGGTTAATGCCGACTTTTGTGCCTGCTGGTATGAATCTGCCATCAGGCAGACTAAATCCACCTTCCGGGACGACCCTCTCGAAGATCATCGCAATACCAGGGTTTATGCGCAATGCTTCACGCATGACTGCGTCGAGGTATGGCAGGTCCTTGATTTCCTTCCACTGTGCTGGGAAAGACAATTTTGCAGAGTCCAGTTCCTGGGTCAACTTCTCGTATGCTTTGGTATTCTTAGACAGGTAATACACAACTGCTCGCATCGTCGCGGATGTGGTATCACCACCAGCTAAAACATTAAGCATAAGCCAGTTCACAACCTGAGCGTCATTGACAATGTCCGGGTATTCTTCTTTGAGCCGAAGATATCTGTCCAGCGAATTGGCTACGGGTGGTCGGTCCTTGCCCTCCGCGAGCTCGGCTTGATATTGAGCCACGACCTGAAAGGCATACATCACACCGGTTAGAGTAGGTTTGGGCCCGATCCGTACGATTGGGTTCTTGTCCAGAAGTCGATCTATCCAAGGGATCTGAGACACAGGCGCAAAATAGTACAGGCCTTTGGTCGAATCTACAATGAGGTTGTTGACGTCCTTACCCTGGTCGATAAACCCGTAGTGTCGCCCGAAGCTGATGTTAGCTGTCACATCCCAGGCGACTAAGGTTGTCAGCCAGTGTCAGCGAACAAAGATATCTGCACTTACAGTACGACAGCCACTCGTCTCCCGGACACGACTTTCCCTTGTTGTCTCCTTCCGCGAAGTCGCTGCCAAGCCTTCCCAAGAACTTGACCAGCGTTTCGTCGATTAATGGCTCATAATCGAGGACCTTGGTCATTGTCCAGAAGCCTCGAATTGGACGCATATACTTCGAGTGCCAATTCTCGTCCTGAGTGTTGAAGACGTTTGAAAGAAGTTGGCCGTTGATCAGTACATCGTTGGGTCTGTACATATCGCTCTGTTGCCATCAGCATCTTCATGAGGTACCAATGACCAACGAGGGATGGGTTACCTTCATCCAGGGGTTCTTCGTTGCATAGATCGTCCTGATGAGATTTGGATCACTGATGCTGATACAGTTGGGACCAATCCTGACGGCGCTTCCATACTGCTGGTGAAGTCGTCGATGTGTTACATCAACATTATACCTTGCTGTCGCAACAGCACGCCAGATGTCGGTGACTTTGGCGAGTGCTGGCCCATCGAACGCGCGTAATGGTGAGAAGAAGGCTTCCCATAGCCACCTAACTGCGGCGAAGGACACGGCAGCGTACAAAAGCTGCACTACGACTTGAGTTGCGTTTATCATCTTGCCAACAGTGACACTGGTGTAGCTCTGCTGTGAAGTGCAGTGTGTTGTTACATGAACACACTGTGAGCACAATTCAACTCAGTATTCTCTGCTTTGAGAGAGGGTCCAAGCCAAGGAATAGCCTTCTAGCGGTACATCTGCTGAACCTTGTAACCATGATCGCAACCGCCAATCATATGGCCGAGATTTGCACTCTGCGATGCGAGTACCACAGGCCAGATGATTCCACCTCGCAACTCGTGTAACACAACCCCCTTCCCTCATGTCTTCTCGGTCCTCGCATCGATGGTGGATGATCGTCGCGTGGACCATGAGTTAGCATGAGACGGCGTTGTTTTGTCGTTCGAAGCGCGGCCCGTCTCTGGAAGTCACTTCGAATATTGAGTTCATGCATGCTACATGATGGTAGCCGATTAGTTCGGGCTTGCTCCCCTCTTTCACATTGTTCCCATAGTGAGCTATGTAGAGTAACGGCGAAGCCCACGCTGACCTGAAATTCACTGTTCGAGCATGCTATTTGACACTGACGAGTGCTCGACCGGATGTACGATGCTCCATCAATGATGCGTCTTTTCAATGGGAAGAAGTTGAAAACATCCTCAATCAAGCCTACTGGTTTTTGTGAAAGCAGACCCCGCCCGAGCGCTGATCGGCGGCACTAATACTTGTACCCGCCCAACCAGAGATCGGGGGCGTCGGGAGAGCTAGAAGCCCGACTAAACCTGCAACGTTCTCCTTGGCTGCTGTACCTGCCGTGCCTGACTATCACGGTGATCGCCCTGAATTGAGGTGGCCACGCGTCTCGTCATACCTTACTAGGCGAGATCTCGGCGAAAGATTTGACCCCTTAGACGCTTCTCATGCGACAAGATTTAACGTCGCCATGATCTCGCACACAACGTCGATCGTGACGAGTTGAATTGCTCGGGGGATCAAGAAATTATACCTGTTACTAGAATTTTATGCTGGCCGAAGGTCATCCGCCCAATTGTATGGCGTGAAATCTATATCTGGGAGCTGAATGAATATCAGATAACATAGGCAGACAGTGAATCTGATTATCGTGACTGGGGATAGTCCCACGCTGTTGCAAGAAAATTGTGTGGAAGCCTCGTTCTAGATGCAAGGCCCCGATGCTTATGCACGCCAGCATAAAAACTCCAGCAACCGATTGTACTTATACAGTACGCACACAACCTGGGTTTGTGAGTCTCGCTTAGACGAGAGGGCGATGGCGAGGGGTGCGGAGTCAACCACGAAACAGGGCAAATAGATCACAGATCACAAGGGTGCCTCAGCACTTGTTGCATTACTATTATCTACTTTGTGCCTGCGATTGCATGTCTGTCTCGCTGGCGTCGGGAAACAGTGAGCTGTTCCCCGCTTATTGGTGTATCGGCATCTCGAACTTCAGCTTGTCCAAATGGGCAGTGAGATGTTGAGTGCGTTGCCGTTGTGCCCTGCGCGGCGGAGGGCAGGCTCTCGTGGGGAGCACACTTTTCTCTGCACGTGCAGAAAGTGTGGTAGATACCGTAGCTACGTGGTAGCGTTGGAGGTCCACGACACTTAGCGTGCTCAAGGCACTAATGCGCCATAAAGTTCAACTACGCCTGATGGTGGATATGTCCCAGCAGGTAGCGAGGTACATCATGTGCGAGCTTAAAGTACGGTAGATGTTCTTCTGGCTTCCAGGTGTATGGGTGTTGCGTCGGCACTTGAAAAATGATGGCCCAGCTCTTCCAAACGTCGAAAACCACCCAGAACAAAAAAATATGAGAGCCCCACCTGCAATTGATTACCATGGACTTGGTACGCTTGTCCCCCAAATGTCAGGAACTGGAAACCGCAGGGATGACAAGGATTATGATGCTTTTACAGACTGTATCTCCAGAAAAGTTGCGCATCCAGATATGTTTCCTAACCATGAGAACGACTGACGGTGTGCCTGGTCGAAGTGATGGTTTCTTCCGCACGGTGACTCCCATGCCTTATCTGCTCCGCAGCCGTTGAGTCGGATGCATCGGGATTGTGGGAGCTGGTCTCGGCATCGCACTTCTCATATCAGCTTCGTAGCTACGGCGATCTAATACGCGTATGTACAAGCGTAGGGTCCATATGGTTCTACCCAACGACCTAGCAAAATGAGAGGCGCTTTCTCAGATGGGTCTCTTACGTCTAAGGATCCCCGAATGAAACACGGCTTGCAGGTCTGCGTCGGTTCGATCGTCCCCTCGGGCGGATGCTAGTTCTAAGAAGGCTAATCGTGCCATACCCGCGGGAGCTGGGCATGGACTTGGTATTCTTGCTTCCAAGACATCACTATCTGAAGGTGCTGGACCTGAAAATCCTTACTCGTGTTGAAGGATCGTCCCCGGGGATTGCTGTTGACAAAACCCACATTTGTATGGATCTGTCTGTGGAAGCATATAGAGTTCAGGATTCACCTCGAAAGGATAATTCGTCTCCATAGTACTGTCCGAGAGGCTGATTTTTCGGACTAATGAGGAGAAGGGTTGAAGGTAATTGTAAAGCGTGTCAGTCATATGTATGGTGCGGGTTGCAGCTATTGATCAGGCGGTCCTGTGCTTTTCGTTTTGACAGTCGACGTCCTGTTGTGATATCGTCCATATTGCTCGGCCTTACATAATCGCTACCGGAGACACAATCGGACGACCTCGATATGGCAACAACTTCGGCCACACCGCTGTCGGCAGAGTATCTCGCTCGAGATGACTCAGGCAAGCTCATAGCGGTCATGTGGACTGCGACCATAGTGCCTCTAATCTTTGTCTGCATGAGGGTGTACGCCAGAGTGTTCATCCGAAAGACTTTTGGTTGGGATGACGGGATTGCGATCGCTGCCCTCGTAAGTTGATCGACGGTCGTCAGGGTTTTACTGACCAGCCCAAGGCATGCCTCATGGCTTATGCTTCCGTGGTCACTGCCGCTGCACGACAGGGTCTCGGGCAACATATTCAAGTAGTATTGGCGAATGATCCTCAGCACTTGATCGACATCGCGCTATTGGCGCAAGTGTCCCAGGTTCTGGCCATTATGGCATGTACCTTGGGGAAGACAGCGTTTGCTGTGACGCTACTGCGCATTGTCGTCCAACGTCGGCTCATCTACGTCCTCTGGTTCATCATCGTATCGATGAACCTGGTCAATGTGCTGTGCGCCATCTTTGTTTTCACGCAGTGCGAGGATCCTCGGCACCTTTGGAACCAGGCCATCCCATCGAAATGCTGGCCCACCTATGTGTTTACCAACATCTCGCTTTTCGTCGGAGGTAAGTGTTTGTGTGGCAGCGGACAGGGGCTTTGCACTGACCTTCAACAGCATATTCAGGCGCTCAAGATTTCGTGCTGGCTCTGCTGCCCTGGTTTGTGATTATGAAACTGCAAATGAAGACCAGGGAGAAGGTAGCTGTGGCTCTGGCTATGAGCCTCGGAATCTTGTCAGTACTATCACATGTAACGGGTTCTTGTACTTACGAAGACCAGTGCCGGAGTGACAGCAATCGTCAAAACAACGTTCTTAGTCAACCTATCGAAGAGGACTGACTTCACCAGTAAGTAGCCTGCCCACTCGATCGAATTCACTGACCATAGTATAGTCGCTCTACCACCGCTGCTGATGTGGGCCGCTGCCGAAGACGGACTGGCTCTTGTAGCTGGGAGCATTCCGGTTCTCCGACCTCTCTACAAAGCCATCTTCCCTGGGTCGTCAGCTGGCGATAGCTACAAGAATGTGGACAGCTATCAACTTCGGCAACCGCCTAGCAACCCAGCAATATTCGGTGTTACCAAGGGGCAAAGCCACGTCAGCGCGCCCCAGCGAGGAAAAGAAGATGACGAAAGTGACAAGAGCATTTTGGACAAATCCTACTCAGGGCTGTCCTTCCACAACATCAAGAAGACGACGGACGTGAATGTATCGTATGCAGGCAGCCAATGAAAGTGGGCGGATCGTTGAATGAGATGTTGCGTGTACTGCTCCCCTAGTGTTGCTTCCTTTCCTTCCATGGTCTCGGAACTTTCAGTTCTAATGTTGAGATTCAGTTGCATTCGGAGTAGTACCAGTCCATACTCCATGACGGCTGATCCAGCTCTAGCCGAGAAGATTAAATTGACATGCGGCTTGCGTACAGGATAAAGTCATGGCATGGCGGAGGTAGAAGGCCCAGAAGACAAGCGTTCTAAGATACTCCGTAGAAGTGGGACTGCATGACTGGTCAGACGGATGCACCTTATCTTCTAGCGTAGAAAGACGCGACGCGTCAGGAACGTCAACGCGTAAAGTGGATTTTGGTACTCTTCGAGGGGCAGAGTCTGCCATGCGACATCTGCAGCACGAGCAATACAGTTGAGTTGGTAGCGCATGCTCTCTTGTGTGCCCCATGGTAGCCTTCGCATAAGCAGTCATCATGTCGACACTTCTCGACTCAGTGCTCAACTCAGACGCCATCGCTGGGGCCACCCCTTCTTCTCAGCCAGCACCAACACCGCGAGATCTCCCATCCTCACCCCGCCGCACGCCAGGACCACCCCCATCCATCAGCAATGGCTTCCCTTCGGAGGCAGGGCTGTTTCCCGACGATGAAGTAGTCGGCGCAGCACAGGGCAGACCTCGAAACCCCTTGGACCGAAATGTCCCTAAAGTGGAAGACCAGGCGGCCAGCCGCATCCAGACCGCCTTTGAAGACTTTCTCGAGTCGCATACAGAAGAGCCGGCCTCTTCGGCTCTGCCGCCCTCGAGTGAGCTCAAGACAGACAAATACTACGTCAACCAAATCCATGGCTTGAAAGAGTTCCAATTATCCACCCTATATGTCGACTACAAACACTTGTCAGCCTACATGGAGGGTTTCTTGGCCGAGGCCATTGCAACACAGTATTATCGTTTCATGCCCTACCTGACCAAGGCCCTGCACAGTCTGCTCTCCAAGTATGAGCCGGCCTACTTCAGGGAGCACAGACAGATGGGAAGTGCTTCCTCCCAGGCACAAGGTACCTCGTTGGGGGCCCATATCTCCGCCCCAGAAGAAGGCTCTCAGACTGGTTCAATCCTGAATGCGCAAACAGACAAGGTTTTCACCCTGGCCTTCTACAACCTGCCTCTGGTGTCAAGAATCAGACAACTACGAACAGACGCAATCGGCAAGCTAGTCTCCATCTCAGGCACCGTAACACGAACGTCAGAAGTCCGTCCAGAACTCTCTGCTGGCACTTTTGTCTGTCTAAACTGTAACACTACTGTTCCCAACGTCGAACAGATCTTCCGCTACACGGAGCCCACCATATGCCCCAACCAGACCTGCAACAACAAAGTTGGCTGGCGCCTTGACATAGCCAACAGCACCTTCGTCGATTGGCAGAAATGTCGCATCCAAGAAAACAGCTCCGAGATCCCTACAGGCAGTATGCCACGCACAATGGACGTTATCTTACGAGGCGAACAAGTCGAACGTACAAAACCCGGCGAAAAATGCATCTTCACCGGCACCCTCATTGTCGTGCCTGATGTCTCGCAACTCGGCATTCCAGGCGTCAGGCCTGAAGCAAGCAAAGACAATCGCTCCTTCCGCGGCGCAGAGGAGGGTGGTAGTGGTATCACGGGTCTGAAAGCACTAGGAGTGAGGGATCTGACCTATCGCATGGCATTCCTTGCCTGTTTCTCTCAACCCGATAACACCACACCCGGCGTCGCAGCCTCTCAACTAACAGGCCAGTCCACCAACATTCTCAACTCACTCCACCAAGTCGACCTCCACGACACCTTCGAAAGCGGCGAACGCGCCCAAGAAGCCTACCTCGAGACCCTGACCATGCCCGAGATCGACGAGCTCCGTGCGATGGTCCACAGCGACCGTATTTACTCGCGTCTCGTCAACTCCCTCGCGCCCATGGTCTACGGCCACGAAATCGTGAAAAAGGGTCTCCTCCTTCAACTCCTCGGCGGTGTGAGCAAACAGACCCCTGAAGGCATGGCTCTCAGAGGCGACATCAACATCTGCATCGTGGGCGACCCGTCCACCTCTAAATCCCAGTTCCTCAAGTACATCGCCTCCTTCCTCCCCCGCGCAGTCTACACTTCCGGCAAAGCGTCCTCGGCCGCCGGTCTCACCGCAGCCGTCGTCAAAGACGAAGAAACAGGCGAACACACTATCGAAGCTGGCGCCCTCATGCTCTCAGACAGCGGAACCTGCTGCATCGACGAATTCGACAAGATGGACATTGCAGACCAAGTCGCCATCCACGAAGCCATGGAGCAACAGACCATCTCCATCGCCAAAGCCGGTATCCACGCCACCCTCAACGCCCGCACCTCAATCCTCGCCGCCGCCAACCCCGTGGGCGGCAGATACAACCGCAAGGCCACGCTGCGCGCAAACATCAACATGTCCGCGCCCATCATGTCGCGTTTCGATCTGTTCTTTATCGTGCTGGACGAGTGCAACGAGAACGTCGACCGGCACCTCGCGTCCCACATCGTCAACCTGCACATGTTCAAGGATGACTTCGTGCAGCCCGAGTTCAGCACGGAGCAGCTACAGCGATACATCCGGTTCGCGCGCACGTTCAAGCCCATCTTCACGCCGACTGCGAAGAGACTGCTCGTGCAGAAATACAAGGATCTTCGCGCGAACGATAGTGGAGGCCTGGGAAGGAACAGTTATCGGATTACGGTGCGGCAGTTGGAGAGCTTGATTCGATTAAGCGAGGCGATAGCCAAGGCGAATTGTGTGGAGGAGGTGACGGAGCAGATGGTCGTTGAGGCGTACAACCTGTTAAGACAGAGTATCATCTCGGTGGAGAGGGACGATGTGGGCTTCGAAGAGAGCGATGACGAGGAGGGTGGTGATGACGATGATGCGGACGGGGAGGCTGCGGCCGTCGACGGCGGAGATAGAGACTCGCCGATGGGCGATGTCAATGCGGCGAGACAGCAGTCCGCGCAACCTGACCAGGCGGCAGCAGGGACAAGGGCGAGAACGAAGATCTCGGCCGACAAGTACAACAAGATGCGCAACATATTCATCAAGAAGCTAGCAGACGACGAAGAAAGAATTGCGAAAGCAGATTCGGAGCTTCAACAGCGACGCTCAGAGCGACAACAACAGGCACAACGTAATGGTGCAGGCGCCGAGGCGGACGCCGAGGACGAAGACGAAGACGAAGACCAAGATCCAACCGCAGCAGTCGGCGGCGTGGAACGAGGAGACCTCGTCCTGCACTACCTCGAGAGCATCGAGGACGAACTGGCCGGGCCAGAGGACATGCAGCGCGAGCAGAAAGTAGCGCGCAAGGTCCTGAAGCGCATGGAGAAGGAGATGGAGATCATGGTCGTCCGAGCGAACGCGGACGGGACCGCTGCGCCCGAGCCCGACGCCGGGGTAGCCGAGGACGGAGAAGGAGACGCGCACGAGCAGGGCACAGTGGTGCGGTACGTGCTGCACCCGAATATCAGTCTGGATGAATCGTGAAGACTATCATGGGCTGATAGAAACATGGTTTTGCGACTGCATAAGGGGAAACACGTTGCAAACGACGGGAGTTGGAAACGGCTGTATTGGTTTAAGTGATTATGCGACCGGCAGGTAGATCAGCGATCAGCCTCGAGGCGCGATGGGAACTTGGCGCACTGGCAGGTCACGGAATCGCAGCGTATGCCGTAGAGGGCGGTACCGTCGTACATTGTAAGCGACAATATGTATATCAGATCATATCATAACATATCACATCACAGCTGCACGCGCTTCGTTCGTGGTTCCCCCGCCACAGCTCCTCGCGCGCCACTGCATCCATCACCTCACCTCACAGTCTGTCTGTCTGCTGCCTGTCGTGCAAGCGTGTCCAACAACTTAACCCCACGAACCATCGCGTCAACCCAGCGCAGCGCAGCGCGACCGACTGTCATCGATCGATCGATCGATTAGTAGCGGACAGATGCAAACAAACACGCCAAGGAGGAAGGAAAAGGCGACATTGTGTCGCGCGTAGAATAGACAGACACAATGCGGTGCATAAGACGAAAACAAGACCGTCGCGAACAAGTCGCTCGGTGTCTGGCTTGCAGCAGGAGCATCAACGTTGTTGCGCAGCAACGATCGGTGGAAAATGTTGCTTGATTTGTGCTCGTGGAACCCGCATGGTCTTCAGACCATCGTGGCCTCTCCTTCGGGGGCATGGACTCATGCCGTATCTAGCAGAAAGGCAATCGCTAAGACTTGTCGACATTTGGAAGATGTGGCTGTGCATACACACATACAAGTACAGATGAGGTCAACAGAGTTTGAGTCAAGGAGGAGCTACGGAGATCTGGCATATATTGATATGCACACATCAGGGTAACCCCTGCGTTGGGTACGCCACAGAGTCGCAGTAGCTTTCACGGTGCATTTTGGGTATGCAATACATTCCAGCACTTTGAGTTTTTCCCACACCACCATGTGCCCGCTGAGGAGATCATGTATGCGAGTTATACTTCGAAGCAAGATGCCGTGCATTGACTTGCGGCATCTTTCTCCTGCCTTGGTGGGGCGCTTGTGAAGTGGTGTAGGGACACATTTCCAAATGCTCGCAGAAACGAGGACCCTCCGGCCATTGAGCAACCGAATTCCAACTACTCGTCTGGACAAGTCATTGCAGACGATCTCCACGTAGCCGTCCTATTTCTCCTGCTAAAATGTCACCAGTATACATTGGGCCAGAATACCCTCTAGACGTTCTGGCTATAACTGCCGTCATAGGGCTCCTGGTCTTGTCTCGACGGCAAAGGCTGGCCAGGTGCCGTATTGGCTATTGCTTCACCTGAGTTCCTCGCAGAAGTTGGATTACTCCATTGACCTGGAGGGTAGTGCGGCTGGGCTTGCTGTTGCTGTTGCGTTTGCGGCAGTGGTTGCGGCTGCCGCTGCGATTCGTAAGGCACTTGTTGGCTCTGGTAGCCTTGCTGGGGCGGATAACCCTGTTGGGGTGGGTATGACTGCTGTTGCTGTGTCGGCGCGTATGCCATCTGGGGTTGCTGCGGCGCGCTATTCTGTGCCGCGAATTGCCTTAGGTCGACCGGTGGCTCGCTGGGGGGTGGCTCGAGAGCTAGAGGTTCAGCCCGTCGAGGCTCGCTGCCCTCATCGTAGCCATCTTCGTCTTCGGTATCGCGATCGCCTCGCTCAGCTCTACGACGCTTACGCTCTTCGACCTGTTTCTGCCATTCGCGTTCGCGAGCTTCTGTGGCGGGTAGTCAGTACTGTGGTCCTGATCATGATCACGCACATATGGGAGAGCTATATTACCTCTGATTTCTCTAGTCTTCTCCGCTAGCTTTTCGATTTCTTCTCTGCTTAGTACTCTAAGCACGATGACGTAATCGTCTCGTTCTTCGAAGCGTTCCTGGTAACGTTCGAGGGCTTCAGGGTTGACGAGGATTCTGCTGACTTTTGTCCATCGTGCACCAGAGGGTATGCCATCCTTGCCGGCTTGTTTGAGGGGTGCTACACCTTCTCTAGTAGGGTTAGGATCTTCAGGAAATGGGTCCGATCGTGGGGGCTTCAGGATCCCCTTGGGTTTGACATCCTCCTTCTTGTTTGGCTCGACGATGGAGACTTTTCGTGGTCTGTCGTCTTCACCTTCGCCAGGTGAAAGGGTTCTTCCTTCATTGTTGGTTGGTGACTCTTGTAGGGCCCGACTGGGGACTGGCTCTCGTGCTGGTTCGCCACGAGCGGCATGAGGATCAGCATCACGGGACGGGCGCCTGTCGGTGGGGGGTGCGGCCAGAGCAGCCTGCGCCTTTTCTCTATCCGAGCCGTAGCCGTCCTGCGTGTTACGTCGTCTTCGTGTGCGTGACCGTGGCCGTTTGCGGTCGTCAGGCGTATCGCTTCCAGAGCTGTCGTCCTTTTGTGCTCGCCGTTCTCTTCGTCGTCGGCGACGCTCTTCTGGGTCTTCATCGACGGGACCGTCATCTTCTTTTCGTTCTTTCGACCTGCGACGTCGGTGCTTTCGGTCTTTTCTGCCATCTGAGTCCGAGCCTTCATCATCCTTGCGAGACTTGAAATTAGCCACGCCTGTAGCTGCGAGACCTCCAAGGGCAGCGGTGGCGAGGGTCTTTAAGCCTGAACCTCGGTCGGGACTCTCGTCTCGTGTGTCTCGGGGCTCTCGACGACGAGGACGGCGTTGGGAGTCTTCTTCTTCGATGACTTCGTAGTCTCTTGGACGCGGCCTCTCGCGCTCGCGTTCATAGTCGCGATCTCCAGGCTTGTCGGAGCGTCTCTCACGTCTCTCTCTGTCTCTGTCGCGAGCTGGCTCACGTGGCCGTTCTTCTTCTCGCTCCCGATCCCGATCCCGATCCCGGCGTGGACGTTCTCTCTCGCGCTCAGCGTCGCGGTCTACTTCGTGGTAGCGGCTTTTGCTGCTTGCAATTGATGCGTCGTCGTCGTGGAGACGACGTGGCGGGCGGCGCGAGTCATGTTCATCACGTGCGGACGAATAGCCGTCGTCACGCTGATGTACGACAGCAGTCTTGGTTGGATGTCTCGATGGACGCTCCCTCGGACGATCTTCGCGAGAACGCTCGGGATCGCTTTCGAAGCCGGACTTTCGCTCATCGCGCTCGATACGCTGAAGTTGTCTAGAAGCCGAGGGTGGAGGGTTAGTTTCTCGTCGGGAAGGCACTTGGTCAAACTTGGTGCCGATAACACTATTGGGCCTTTCTCTTCTGGTCAAGCTCTCACGTCTCGGCCTCGCCGGGGGGTAGTCGCGATCAAACTGCTCTCGCGGACCAGTGTATTCATAAGTTGGGTCGGGGGCATATCGTGCTACCGGCGGAGGGGCGCGAGAATCGGCGACTTTCTCGACATAAGGGCCGCGCTTGTGGTATTCTCGATCGGAGCGATGTGCATCCGGGCCAAGCAAGTGACGAGTGGGCTCGGCTCTGGTTGCGCTGTTGCGGCGCTGGTGGTGTGCTGAGGCTTGGGGGTAGGTAGGGCGCAGGCGGG
>Ga0066648_10000061_pt1 | contig 66360 bp, 53 predicted proteins | sample CryGeyCG12114_NA_FD_59537 | JGI IMG/M metagenome (GOLD analysis project Ga0066648, IMG submission 59537) | Groundwater microbial communities from aquifer - Crystal Geyser CG19_WC_8/21/14_NA | ecosystem: Environmental > Aquatic > Deep subsurface > Groundwater | place: USA: Utah: Grand County... | reverse complement strand
GAGGGAGTGGGTGACGGTGACCGTTGCAATACCTTCCTTGGATGTCTGACTGGAGCACAACGACACAAAATATTACTTTCACAATTGTTTGGACCTTTGCTAACTCGAAGCAAAGAATAGGGCATTAGAAGAACTGTCAGTACGTCTTGCGAAAGATGCCGTAGCACATAGATATGGACGCCTTTTAGCTGCATCATGCACTCCTTCAATCAACGCTGGCTATGGTTTTGTGTTTCCGCTTGCCTGTTCAGAACTCTTGTTGTCCTTGCCGTGCACATGCCACTTGTTGTCCGCTAAACGCCTTGCTTGCTTGCTGAACTCAATTTGAAATTACTGTTCTGGTATACATTCTTGCGCCTCAGCAGACACCCACAAATCGCAGACAAGAGTCGTAGCGAGCCTGCATATCAGACGGCTGTCGCAACCACGCAGCCAAGTGTTTCAGCGACACACTCGCCCGTGGAAGCTCTGCTCATGGTTGTCTCACGCTCCACGTCGAGCTGACCGTTGACGCGTTCAGCTCACGAAGCCTTTTGAGCTCTCGAACAGTTTCGCACTCCTCCTCGCATCGATGAACAGGTCTTCACACTCGGCGACATCGTCAGGGTTAATCTCTTGGCGGCCATTGACCTTTGCCAGGATGCTCGCCGGTGTGAGCAGCTGCAGCGCGTATCTCAGCGACACCTTGGCGCCATGCTCCGAGACCTTCTGGAGTGCAGCTTCCGAGATGGCTACGCTTTCCACCTTGGCCCTCGTCCTGATGATCTGCTGAATCTCTTGTGGGTTGTATGGATGTGTGGGAATGATGAGCAGTCTCGCAAGTAGGTCAGGCGGCACACCGTGCGCAGCAACGATGTCTTCCGTGCCTCTGATGACCGTGTTGCCGCGATTCGACGCCAGAATGACAATGGGCGAGATGGGTGATTCCAGAGCCTTGTTCAGGTAAGTGAAGCACTCGATATCAAGCATGTGCACCTCGTCGATGAATAGCACACCCGGCACCAGCTCAGCAACACCCTGGTCGATATACCTGCTCACGACCTTGTTGATCTCCGCCCTCAGCTTGTCGGTAATCTCGGTCTTCTTGGGCTTCATCAGCTGGCCCATCATGCTCATGACATCCTGCCCACCCTGCGGCCTCGCGTTCGCCATGTCCAAATCATGCAACGTAACATCCTGCACGACTTCCTTCCGATTATGCACCTCCCTCTTCGGCACAGGCACGTACTCCTCCGCCTCCAGGTCAAACTCGGTCGCATACGCATCTGACCGGCCCACCCTCTTACACGCCCCAGTGTTCGCCTCAATGTAGATGACGTCGCCCACCGTAACCCTCTCCTTCTGTATGGCCTCGTAGATGCTCGGGTCAAGCCTCAACTTCTTCGTGCCCTTGGCACTCTTCAACGTGATAATCAAATGGCTGATGGTTCGCCCATATCCTCCCAACGGATTCTCCGCCTCCTCCGGCAACAACTCTGTAACCTCACCCTCGTACACCTCCTTCGTCTCCCTAACCCTCAGCCCAATCGCACGTCTGAAGTTCTCCATCAGCGCCTCCGTCTTCTTCACCTCCGCACTGAACACCTCACTGGCCACGATCGGGCAGAAGGGCACCTTGGTACCCAGCTCCTGCGCCACGGCGAGCGCCAGCGCAGTCTTACCTGTGCCTGGGCCTCCCGCGAGCATGACGGCGCGGCCGGACATTTTCTTGCTGCGGATCAAGTCAACGATCACGCCGCATGCCTCGCGGGCTGCGACCTGGCCGATGAAACCATTGCTGGTAGACTCGGCGGTGCCATCAGTTTTCAGACCGAGGCCTTTGATGTGCGTGTGTGCTGCTGTTCTGTGGTCGCGGCCGCTCGATTTGACTTCGGTGATGTTGACCATTGTGGCGGTCGAAATGCCAGGGAGAGGGAGGGGCTTCGCGCGTGAGGACGTGTCTCGTAGGTTTGCGAGTCTAGTGGTGGGGTTAGAGGGAGCGTGATGGTGGTGGATTGTTGTGTTGGGGTATGGCAGGGTATTCGTAGTTGCGTCGCGAGTCGGCAGATGCAGATCCCATCAAACATTCCAAAAAAAGTTTCCGCAGCCTCGTCAGCGCCAGCACGGACTTGAGTCAGAACAACACTATCAGTCCCAAACTGTTACCAGCAGCCTGCGGCATTGACAAAGACAGCCACAGATCTAATGGTGAGGACTCTAGACACGAGTCCGCTGGCGACAGACACAGGGTTTGGTGCGAGACAGTTGTATTTCTTACAGACTGCGAAGCTACCAGACGTGATCGACTTGCATACAATCTACCACAGACAGGCAGTCCAGTTCTTCATGCAAGTGACCGAGTCCAGCCTCTACGAACGTACAGAGTCTTTCTCCGATCTTGACTTCCCTTCAGCCTGATGCAGCACCCGTTTTCCTCTCCACCAGAGTTATCACAGCAATCACGATAGGTGCAATACTAACAATCTCGCCTGACCCATCATAAGCAGGCGGAATCCTTATCTCTACGAACGGCCCCCCAGCCAGTGAGATCGTAAACGAATTTCACACAGCTAACCAGATGAAGTTGAAACGTATCTGGTTCACGGCGCGTTGGGATATATCTAACAAGGCAGGAACACCCTTTGGACCCCCCCAGCAGGACCACATCTGCAATCGTGTCAGAGGCGTTGAGGTTGACGCTGGCGATGTGCACGCCTACATCTGCTTGTGCTACTGCTGTTGCGTCGTTTGTGCCATCGCCTACGAAGAGCACGACTCTGTTCTTCTTCATGGCTTGATTGGGCTGATGGGTATTGAGTTGCAACTCGTTCATGTACATCTGCTTCTCAGCTGGAGGTTGTCAGGACGCGCTGTGAGCCAGTGGAATTTGAAGTTCCGCAGCAACAGGTCGGACAGCATCAGCATTGTCACCGCTTACGACTATGGCAGGTAACTCTGTGTTCATGGAGGTTGCGGACAACAGGAGCCGCTTCTGGGCCAACGTCGCTCTTAAGAGTCCACAATGCTATCGGTTGCAAATTGATATTAAGGCAAAAAAGTGTCAGCTCTCCTTGTAGAAAATCCCGCGATCGTGAGGTGCTCCCCGACCCCTAGCCAGAACGAATTGCCAGCCTTGACAGGCACACTTTGTAAGCGCCTCTCAATGCGTGCCAGGGTTCGAGTCTGAACGACATATGGCCTCTCCTTTCACCTTACCTGCTTTACTACTGGCGGTGCCTTTGCCACAACCACCGGTTTCTGATGCCTGGGTGTCAGCCGACGCACAACTTCCTTCACCAGGAGGGACCAACCCAGCACTGGCGCCCTGTTCATCACCATTGCCGTGCTCTGGTACCTATACTTGGGGCTGAGCCGATGCGCAACATGCACCACTCTTCTCAGGCTTGCCCTCGCTTCTAAGACAGCCTGATCCACTCTAGCGTTCTGTGAAGACCGACGAGGCTGTAGCCTCCGTAGACGATGTAGGGATAGGAGTAGACGCCATGGTTTGCAGCGGCCATTCATGATAAAACTGTTGACAGATCCAAAACACGATCTGGGCAGGTTTGACGAGCTCTTGACGCTACTGGTAATAGTCGACCCCCGTAATTTTTGTAGTAAGTCGTGCGACGCAGCCTCGTCGATCGGAGCAGTGAATCAAGGATTCGACTCGGGTTTGACGAACGCTCAGGACAAGAACACGACTTGCAACGCATCAGCTTCCATCTCGACAGCATTTCTACCGCACTCACTGTCTGATCAGACCAAATAACTCTTGAGCAGACACGTCCTCCACCCCGGCGATGCAATAGCTCTTGCAAGACCACACAACGTATCCCTAACCACGGCTACGGCCAGCAAGACCAAGTCAACATGGCCAGCGCGATGAAACTCCCCGCCGTCCGCGCCTCCCCCACGACAGTCCAATACCACGTGCCTAAATTCAAGGTCGGCTCAACCCGCCCAACCTACCAAAAGCGATTCTACCCCAACGACGAAGCAAAGAAAACGCTCGAGCAGCCCTGGCTCGCCCAAACCGACCCCCTGATGCCGCCCTACCCCTACGGCGGCAACTACCATTTCCAAGAAGCCAACCACGGCCTCTACGGCTCCGCCACGATCCAGTCCGGGCACAAGATCTCCGACGGCCGCAACAAAGGCAAGACCCTGCGCAAATGGTACCCTAACGTGCGCGTCGAGAAGCTGCGCAGCACGGCGCTGAACGTCGAGCTGGCCATCCCGACGACCGCACGCGTGATGCGCACCATCACCAAGTGCGGCGGCCTCGACGAGTACGTGCTGGGCGAGAAGCCCGCGCGGATCAAGGAGCTGGGCCTGCTGGGCTGGAAGCTGCGCTGGCTGGTGCTGAAGAGCAAGAACATGCAAGAGAAGCACCGCAAGCAGCGCGAGCGGCTGGGCCTGCCGCCGGCCGAGATCAGCCCGCACAGCGCCGAGAGCACGTTTGCCGCGGCGTGGAACGACCCCGAGAGCCGGCGCGAGATTGTCGCCAAGATGAGCCAGGGCTGGGACTTGCTGAAGGAGAAGAAAGAGGCGTGGGCAAACCACGTGCTGGGCACGCTGAAGTGGAAGGATGTCGCGGTGGAGCGGAGACTGGACATGCCGACGCTGGAGTTCCACGACCCGTTGAACAAGAGCTTGCCCGAGTATGTCGAGGAGGAGAAGCCCGCGAGAGAATTGCCGAGGGTGCAGGAGGGGTTTGGCATCGCGGAGATCATGCCCGACAACGAGGTCAGCAGGATGAAGAAGTCGAAGCAGACGCAGGGAAAGGGCGATCAGAGGCGGCAGACCCAATGACGGGGCGAAGAAGAGAATCGCTCGGTCAGCATGTAGCATAGATACGGGAGTTTCCGTTTCCGCGTGTACAAAATGTTCAAGAACGGTCAGCATGATGAACCCACGGGCTTGTCTAGACACTCTAGGTACCTAACGATGAGCACACACACAGCACATCACGATTCTAGTAGCGAGCGCAGAGTCAAGTCCCTTCCATTCTGACATTAAGCTTTCTTCCTACTGCAAACACACCACTCTCGCATCCTCAACGACGGCTCTGATGATCTTCTTGATCTCCATCTTCCACGCACTCTCCCTCCACTTCTCGTAGTGCGCGAACTCCTCGCGCCCACCGACGCCGGCCCTCTGACTCCCGGCCACGGAGATGTTGTCCACGACCTCGCCGAACGTCTCGTGTCCCTCCCCGATGATCTCCTGAATCTGGCGTGGAGACTGGTGCTGTTTCTTGGCTTTGCCGACTAGATTCTGGTAGTGCGTCGCAATGGCCATTAGTGCATCGGTGCTTCTTCGCAATTTGTCCGACGCTGGGAGCTTGGAGATCTCGTACGCGGTCTTGAACTTGCTGAGCGTGTCGGAGGCCTCGACGAGTTTGTAGAAGAGGTCGTCGTAGCTGGGTGGATCGGGGAGGAAGTTGTCGCCGCGCAGCAGGCTGAATGTCAGGATTGAGGTGAGCGGGGTGCAGATCTGGGCTTGGAGGTCGGCGAGACGAGCGGACTGTGTCAAGTCGCTGGCGTAGGTCGTCAGGAAGCGGAGGAGCGAGATGAGGCTGAGCCAGATGTAGGGCCAGTGATGCGACAGGCGAACGCGTGTGCTGCTGAGTTGGGTGAGGATGTGGTGAAGGATTGTGAGCGAGATACTATACAGCGGGACAGACAGCCGCTTGCGTAGATTGTGACTCAGCGTGTCGGTGAGGATGTCAATTATTATGCTGGTAGGTGTTCGAGCTGCAGATATGTACGGCAGATGTGGCGGCCGTTGACGAGCCAGGCGGGCTTCGATCTTGTGTTCGGTAGAGGAAAGACGTTTTGCCAGGATTGGGTCGTCGACGAGAATGCGGATGGTGAAGAGGGAAAGCAGGGAATATTGTTCCGTCCGTGGGGAGCGGAAGGCGTGGTGGCAAAGGTAGGACGTCGTACTGAGAAATGCAGCCAGAGGCGACTCAAGATCTTTGTCTTTCTCGACTGAGATCAATTGCGAGGCGAAGACATTGTTGGCTTGGACGAAGGAGTAAGTGGCCAGGAAGACTACCGCATTGACGGAGGGAAGCTTGCTGAATAAGTCTTTGGCTTCTTCTTCCGTCGGGGGTGGCGGCTTCCTTGCTTCAGGCGTCAAGGCCCGCAACCCGACATAGGACAGCGTTGAGCCGATGGACCATTGCGCCGGTGTGTCGTCCTGGATAGCAACATAGGCGTCGCGTATGTCTCCACATGTATTCACAAATCCATCGACCAGCTTCGCCATAATGTCTTCGTTGACAAGGTCTCCCATCCGATTCTGGTAGATGTTTTGTGCCTCGAACTTGTTGTAGTTTGCTAACAGTCCAAGGAGAGACAGTGCTGCTGAGGCTGCTTCGGGCGTGTTTTGAACATATTTCATAAGGCCATGGAAGAAGTCCTTATGAATGAAATAGGCGACTAAACTGGTCTGGTAAGATCCAGCTACTGCAGCGACGGCACAGTCGATCGCCTTTCGTCGAACGGTATCGGTAGTGCCTTTGCTGATGTTATAGTCCAGTCCACTAACTAGGGCGGTCATGATCTTGTCTACGTCCTCAAGCCCCGCGAGCACCTCAATCACATCGGTGCTTGGATTGTTAAAGCGCTTAGCCAGCACAGCAGCAAGGAAGGCTGTGAGGTTTTCCAGAGCATTTTCGTTTTGAGGCGTTTGGCCAGACGCGGATTCGTCTATCGATCTCCATACATAGTGCCTCGTCTGTGTTTGAATGTGTAGTAAGTCGTCTGCGGTCAGTGGCTCCAGTATATCATGAAATCTCTGCTTGGCGGGTTTCAACAAGAAGAACTCTCGCCAGAAACCTTCCGACGGCTCGAGGTCTTCATAGTCGGCGTGTTGGTCGAGGCTAAATAGGTGGGAGTAAAGTTGCACGATCTTGGGCTGGAAGGACTCGCGGACATCTCGAGTCAAGGGGGACGCTGCCTCCATGGGTGTTCGTACACAAGCAGCTCAGGAAAAGAAAATGTGATGGTGTGAACGAGCAGACGAGACGGGTATGATGTCTGATAGGGCAAAACAGAGATGGAAAGTTGTTGCTTAGAGGTAAAACGGTTGAAGCTGACGACGCCGATATTGCTGTTCCCAATCATCTTGGCGCAATACTTGCCTTGCTATCTATGCTGGCTCGTACCGACGCCAGCACTGCAGGGAGATGGGCTCACGACACAAGTGTCGGTACTCCTTTCGGCCATGGTTTGAGGACATGACCAACGAATGCATTGGAGTTGAACAAGGGCATCAAAAGACATCAGTGAGGGCTAGACGTTGACGATGCGTTGCATTATTACGCCGCGGATCTAATTGGTGGAGGGACTAGCGCGATGGCGAGGCGGGACGTCACAGCTTCGGTTGCGTCTGAAGTGCGCCGAATGGACAATCGATTCAATGTTTAGTGTCTGACCAATTCGCCGTTAAGTTATTCATACCTACCGCATCTACCACCAACCCTCTCAGACCACCCTCATCCGGCTCGCACGCAACCCAACAAGTCACCAAGGCCGTCCTACCATGGCAGCCACCCACATCGTGCCACAGACTGTATCAGCAGCCATGTTCTTTAGGGCGTTAACCGCTGCCTCAGTCGCCCGATCATGTCCACACGTTGCAAAGACGTTCTCGTCAGCAGCCATCCGGCGCGCCTCGTCCAAGAGAGAGTTATATACTGCGCCTGCGTATCAGCCACATTCTATGCCGCAATTCCCCATGCCGCCACGCAATGACAACATACCAGACACATCGATAGCTGGCCCCGAACCGAGGTTGAATGACACGAGAAGGCCGGACCAGGATAAGATGCAAGAAGCCGCAAGCATAAGTCTCCCCGAGCGGGAGGCGCAGAAGTCCAGACCCGTGCCAGAGCAACCAACAGAACAGAAAACTGACACTTCGGCGTCGAGCAGTGCGACCAAGAAGCCAAGGAAGAAGTTACGGCCTCGAAAGGCTGCAATGAGCATCAGTGCTGGTGCGCTGGAGCACTTACGCGAACTGCTAGAGCAGGACCAGAAGATGATCAGGGTGGGGGTGAAGAACCGAGGCTGTTCAGGCCTGGCATACCATCTGGAGTACGTGGACAAGCCAAACACTTTCGACGAAGTGGTCGAGAAAGACGGCGTCAAAGTCTTGATTGATTCCAAGGCCCTGTTCAGCATCATCGGGAGCGAGATGGATTGGCAGGAAGACAAGCTGAGCGCCAGGTTTGTCTTCAGAAATCCCAACATCACGGAGCAGTGTGGTTGTGGCGAGTCTTTCAGTGTTTCGTGAGGCGAGCACCAACAGTCGAATTCAAGTCGTGGCGTTCAAGCGAGAAGTCATACATTTTATATACACAATTCAGCGGCCTGGATCCCTGCACTTCAAGGTCAATTGCTTCAGTATACGCCTTTCTCATAATCAAGAACCCGGACATCGTCGAACCGTGGCCCATTCTTCTCCTGGAATTTCTTGTGACTCGGGTCTTTCTCCACATAGTAGTCCCGGTCGTCTTTGGATGCGAACTCAACCACGAATCCATGTGTCAAGCCGCCCTGTCTATCCTTAGCTGATTACACTGTGCTCGCAATAACTGGTAGACGAACCTGAGCTCCTTCGGGACTGTTGTCAACACCACCCGAAGACGAGACTATGTAGGGCTTGTTGGTCTCAGGGTGTACGCATGATGTACGCAAGCCTAGCATGTCATCACAGAACTGCTGGTGTCAGCAACATATATCACTGGACTAGTCTGGGCCATCGGGTACTTGCATCTTTCTTCTCCGCCTCGGTGAGGGACGTCTTCAGCTTAAACAGAACAATATGCACCAACGACATCTTTACCACCGCGTCTGGCCAGTGTGCTTTAACCCGAGTTGCAAAGGTTTCCGAGCACCTGCCGGAACAAGGCAATCGAGTCTCAACTTTGGCTGTGTTCCACCCTTCGACCGGCGCCCGGACGTATGCTATCATGCTGCATGAGGGGTCACCATGCAGCCGCACCCCTCACCATCAACAAACACCGCGTGCAACGCTTTCGTGCGGGTCGAGACTCGCGATCTCAAGCTGCGATAACAAAACATACGAGGCTTTGCGACACTGCCCATCAGTGCTTCAGCATTCCTCTCTTCCTACTGACTTGTCGCCTCGCTACGAAAGCAGCTCACCTGCAGTCCTGAGTAGCTTCCTGCCCCGCCAAGAAGTCCCACGTCTGACTACTCGAGCGGACAACTATCAACAAACCAAACACTGCGCACACCCCTCGCACAAGAGCCTTCTCTTACCACTCCAACCATGGCAACCCACAGCCACGATAACGGCGACCCCCACACCCACTCCACGCCCACCAACCACGGGCACACCCACGAGATCTACTCGGGCCCGGGCTCCTACCTCAACCGCGAACCCCTGCTCGACCGCGACTTCACCGACCGAGCCTTCACGATCGGCATCGGCGGGCCCGTAGGCAGCGGCAAGACGGCGCTGATGCTCGAGCTGTGCCTGGCGCTACGCGACACGTACAACATCGCGGCCGTGACCAACGACATCTTCACGCGCGAGGACGCCGAGTTCCTGACCAAGCACGGCGCGCTGACGCCCGAGCGCATCGTCGCCATCGAGACGGGCGGCTGCCCGCACGCCGCCGTGCGCGAGGACATCAGCGCCAACCTGCTGGCGCTGCAGGGCCTGCAGGCCAAGTTCACCACGGACCTGCTGCTGATCGAGAGCGGCGGCGACAATCTGGCCGCCAACTACTCGCGCGAGCTGGCCGACTTCATCATCTACGTCATCGACGTTGCGGGCGGCGACAAGGTGCCGCGCAAGGGCGGGCCCGGCATCACGGGCTCCGATCTGCTCATCATCAACAAGTGCGACCTGGCGGGCGCCGTGGGCGCCGACGTCGACCTGATGGAGCTCGAGGCCAAGCGGATGCGCGAGGGCGGGCCGGTGGTGCGCGCCGTGGTGAAGAACGGCATCGGCGTCAAAGAGACGGTCGACTTGGTCCTGAGCGCCTGGAAGACCACCGAGGGCCATTGGATCAGTCGCAAGAGGTGGCAGAAGGGCGGCCAGAGGGGCAGTGGCGACCAGCCCAAGAGTGACATCAAGGTGTACAAGACCAAGACGCTGGACTGAGGGCCGCGCAGTGACTCGAGTCGCGTACAGATCAGACTCGTGTGTTTCAAGCCGTTTCCTCCCTCTTGTTTGCTGGACGATTCCAGCGTCTACGGTACGAGGAAGAGAGAAGACCGGTTGGGCGGGGCAAGACAGGCCTGGACGTGCGAAACGCGGAGGATCGTGGATCCCTGTCCGAGGGATTGTGTTTCTGGCAGCTTGCTCATCCTGCAGTGGGGCTAAGAATGCGGGCTTGGGCGGCTCTAGCTGACTTGCTGTGCTTCCCTCCCCCCCCTCTCTCTGGAGCATGCTGCAGATAACGGCTTGCGTACCAGCACCACACGACAGATGGAGGACGAGGTGGCCGCAACGGGGAGTCGCTAATGCACGAGTCACTGGCCGGATGTAAGTGTGCTGGTGGTTGTCGGTGGCTGCTGCGAATAGATACAGACTGGTATAGACGTAGAGGATGCTATAGATTTCATCGCCCAACACACCGCACATAGCTGTGAAGTCTTTGTGCCCGTCTTCAAACGGCATGTTTCACGAGGAGATATCTGGGCGGTGTTAGAGGTCAAAGGGCCGCGATTCTTCCTACTGGAAAGTGGTTCAGTCCACGTTTCGTGTGGTGCACAGAGCTGACATCTCATGGGAGAGAGGGAAAGATCAAACTGTACATTATACTTGCCATTCACCCGCTTCGGCATCAGAGTGCGTGCCTATCGCTGCCAAATTTCCACAACGCCGGCTAATGTGTCCAGGGGTACCCAATCCTTCTGTTGCGATACTGTTCATCTGAACTTGCCATAGATCACGCCGATAATAAGCAATACCAAGACGGTAATGATTGCGATGGTGATTATCCGATTGGTAGCCATCCTCAATCTAGTCAGCATGTCTTCGTTCTGCCCGAGGGAGTGTATAGTACTTACCTCCTAGCCATGCCTCTCAGTGTCTTGACGGACCGGTCAACATACCCTTCGCTCTGCTGTAGATTCTGATGGGTATGCTCGATAACATTCCTTTGCTGATGCAGATCTGCAAGTGTACTGGCTCCAATAGCCTCTGTTTCAAGGGCGACACGCTGCGAGTCCCTCAGCCGTTGTGATGAGCGACCGAGTCGGTCTGTGCCAGACAGCAATTGTTGCCGTTGTTCGAGGGCTGCATCGCGCGAGTCTGGGTCGTCTGTGTAGCGGTCGCCGAAAAGGGCTTTGCGGTCGCTGCTCTGCGCGGTAAGAGTCTTGAGTTTGCGAGAGAGGGTGTCGATGTCTGTTTGCGCATTGCGGTATTTCTGGTTCGCCTTGCTGCGGGACGAAGTAGGGATGTTGGCTTTCTCGAGGTTCATCTGGTCGAGCTGCAGTGGTGTTAGTCTGGTCGTTTCACGTATAGAACTCGTGTAGTCCGATGGACAAGGCTAAGTGACGACGTACCAGTTCCTTTGCTTCTTCCAGTGCTCGCTGAGCGCCTCGTACTGCAGACTTGCGGTCCTCGCCGGACAGTTCTTCTACTTGATCCAGCTTTTGATTGAGGTCAGCCTGAACGAGCTTCAGCTCAGCTTCATAGTTGCTGAACAGCTCGGATCCAGCATCTGTGTCGAGGTGGTTTGCCATGGTGCTTGGTTGAGTCTAGAGCGCTTTTGAGAGGCTTTAATATGAAATCAGGCGTAGTGCTTCTGACGACGGCGAGGGCGGACGGGGAGGTCAGAACGATAGACTGCACAATCGTTTGGGAAAGCCTCCGTGATTAATGTGGCTCAAGTTCCGTGGGTATGCGCAGTTGGTGTTGCTGCACAGTTCGTCAATATCGCGATGCCTGGTGAGTGCTGGGTACAATGGTGGATCTAGAACGGGGACTTGAACTACTACCTAGATAGTATGCGTCGAAGTGCCACATGGAACATGCCGTCACTGGCACGTGTTACGGTGGAGCAGGGCACCCCAACATGCTAACACGTTAGTGCCGGTCCTACTACTACGGTAGCGTGGCTGTCGAAGATATGTGGAACATCGGCACCGAATCATGCTCAACTACCAAACGTGGAGCACTTGGGTGCGCGCCACTTCTACTATCGAGTCAATCGTAGGATGAGGTAAGGTATCGAGAGTCACCATGGAGGACTTGAGGAATTTCGCTATATAGTAGATTGATTTTAGACCCGGGCAAGACTTTGACGAGATAGAGTGAAGCATTGGAGGGCCATGACGCCCATGAAGGTGGCAGTCGTGGGCAGTGGATGCTCTGGTATGGGGGCTTTTTGGGCTTTAAAGGGCACCGACCATGAAGTTCACTTGTTCGAGGCCGACTCACAGTTAGGAGGTCACACCGACACAGTCACGTTCAAGACTCCAGATGACAACAAGATACGCGTCGATACTGGTTCCATGGTTTTGAATTCGGCTACGTATCGTTAGTCATGCTGCTGCAAGACATTTCCATGGAATCTGCTGACATTTGTCATAGCGAACCTCATCCGCTTCCTGGAGCATGTTGGGGTGACCACGAAGAAGACTGACATGTCCTTCAGCGTCACTAGAGACGGTGGCGATTTTGAATGGGTAGGATCCTCACTCGCCGCTGTTTTTGCGCAGAGATGGAGCACTCTAAGTCCAAGGAGGTGGCGCTTGCTTTTTGACGTTATTCGTTTCAACCACTTTGCGCTCGATGTACTTATCGATGAAGTTGAAAGTGAGCAGAGCAGTTCGGACCGATCCCAGAACAGACCTGCTCGATTTCCCCCCAGGATGAGCATCGGGGCATATCTTGACCAAGAGGGCTACTCACAGACTTTCATGGAGGACTACCTCCTTCCAATGACAGCAATGGTCTGGAGCATGACCCCTGACAAATGTTCGGGACACTTCCCAGCATCGACATTAATCAGATTCATGTGGAATCACCGCCTCCTCAATACCATCGCAGGGAGGCCAGATTGGTTGACTGTCCCTGGTGGCACGAACCAGTACATCAAGGCCGTGATGAAGGATTTTCCGCAAGAACGTGTGCACCTCAACTCGAAGGTCACTGCTGTAATACCTGAATCCAAGGGGAAAGTCACGCTTCGCGTTAATGGTGCAGACTCACTATTCGACCATGTGATCCTCGCCATTCATGGAGACCAAGCACTCGACATGCTGAAGCCTGCCGCAACGAAGCAGGAGCTTGAAGTGTTGAGTGGATTCAAGACAACCGACAATATTGCCGTGCTTCATTCGGACCTCTCTCTGATGCCACAGCGCCGTGTTATCTGGTCCGCTTGGAACTTTATTACAGAGTCACCCTTCCCACCTACCCACACCTCGAAGGTATCGAAGACATGTTTGACCTACTGGATGAACCTGCTCCAACACATTGATGAGAGCGAGTCTGGTCCAGTTCTGGTCACGGTGAACCCGCTTCACCCACCCAAGCCAGAATTGACGCAAGGCGTTTGGGAGTACTCACACCCCTCATATGATGCGCAGGCTGCCCGATGGCAAACGTCGCTTTCAACGATCCAAAACCGCAGAGGCGTCAGCTACTGTGGTGCGTGGACAAAGTATGGCTTCCATGAGGACGGTTTCAGCAGCGGTCTCGCAGCGGCGCAAGAGCATCTAGGTGCTAAACTGCCATTTGAATTTGTGGATTCGACCCTTTCTCGAGGGCGCAAGCCTGTGCTGACGCTGAGAAACCATGCTGCTCGATTGCTAATTCGAGTCATTCAGCTGCTGATACTGGTGGTCGCGATGTTCTTGGGCATCATCCGGGCTTGCATAGAACGGACGCTCGGCAAGGCAAAGATATCTTGATGCGGACCATGCCCTCATGAGGCGGCGATTTCCAGAGCAGCTACATGCCGCATAAGCGTGGTACTACCTTCCTCCTCTTCAGCCCCAACTTCAATCTGTGTCGCAGGTCGTGCTTTGTTAAGCCCTTCAAGCAACATGCAAGCCTTGCAGATGCTTTGACTTGAGAGGTAGCCGCATTTCTCGCAGCGGCCCATGACCTGCTTGACAAGCTTCTTTCGGCCATGCTTCTTCTTGTCATGTATTGATGGCTGGGCCTCCGGCTGGACGGATTCTTGAACTGTCTTGCTACCGTTGGCTGGCAGAGTGACCTCGACTTCTCTCGACTGGGAAGCTTCGTTCTCGGCCAAGCGCTGCTCCATCACGGCCATCTCCCCACCGCTTGATCGGCCGTTGGCAGAACCACATCCCGAGGTGGCCTCTGCACCATCGCCAGCACAAGCGGAAGAAGCGCCGACTTCTGGTGGAACCAAAGCAGCCATGTCTTCACCACTCTTGACAATGTCAAGGATACTGCTGGGTCGGATTTTCTCGAGGTCTTTTATCAAAGCTCTTGCACTCCCACGGAACGCTTCGGGGCTGTAAATGCACTCGGTGCTGAAATAGTCCAGCTTCTTGTGGTAGGCGTATAGCACAATCTCCTTCTCATAAGCGTACTTCAACGGCTTGCTTCGTTTGATCTCACTAGCAGCACTCGAGGTGACAATCGAGGTTGCGCGAGCCAGTCGCGGCAAGTCTCCTCTAAGCAGGTTCATCATAACAGTCTCAGCCACGTCATCTGCATTATGGCCGGTGACGACGTGCTTGATACCCAGTTTAGCGGCACCTCTGTCCAGAGCCTGGCGCCTGAAAACTCCGCAGTAGGTGCAGTTGCCTTTCTTGCCGATCTGGGCGACCACTTGGTCCATAGTCCAGCCGTATAGCTCATCGTAACCGACAATCTCGAGTGGCATATCATACTGAGTGGCGTTACGCTTGACCGTTTCCAGACTGTCGTCGCGATAGCCTTTGATGCCTTCGTCGATAGAAAGGAGACATAGATTTAAGCCGTAATCATGGCGTTCGTTTAATGTCTTTAGAATGGAGGCTAGCACAGTCGAGTCCTTGCCGCCTGATGCGCCTATTGCTATGCGCTCGCCTTTGCGGAACAACTGACTGCTGACAATGGTCTCGTGAACCTCTTGCTCAAATATGGCTATGAAACACGACTTGCAGATCTTTTGTAGGTTCTTAGGCCGAACAATGACTGCTCGCCCGGTCTTGCAAAGCTCGCATAAAGTGGCAGGCATCTTACTCGTTTCAGTCTTGCTATTGATTCCGTCTAGTCATCACAATAGTACCATCGGATGAGATGTGCAGAGGGGCGAATCACGACTTGGTGCCACTGGCAGATGAATCGATGTTTGGCTAGTGGCACACGCCTGAGGCATACACATACATATAGTGGGCCTGCATTATGTAATGCCAGCCTCGTAACTGTCCGCAACCTGGAAGAGTAACAATTTCAGGACCAGTGATCGCATACCCTCCTTCCAACATCACCGGCATCTTGCCCAACTTGGAGACTCGAATGTATCCAGGTCTGCGTCCAGAGCTACGAGGTGCTCAACGAGTCCTACGATCGATACGACCCCAGCACACTGTCTACAGGCACCGAGCTGTTCGCTCCTTCTCCAGTTACGTTCGATTGCAGGACCAGCCCTCTGGAGATGGCCAAGGAAAGCCACCGAACGATGGTCGGTCAGGTGTCGCGGGGTCAACGCCGTTGTTCCGTCAAGTGGAAGATTGGTTGAAGAAATACGGTGGAGGCTCTCCGACCCAGTCCAAGTTCCCCGAGAATGCTCAGTCCGCCGATGCTGGCCTACCCGCGGGCTTTGTTTCCGAGGACTTCCTAATGTACGGCAAGACACCGCAGTACAAGAAAGAAGCAGAGGAGCTACAAAAGTGCCTCGCCAGGGCCGAGATCCCTCCTGGTTACAAGCTTGTCGAAGATGTCGAAGATGTGGCCCCACGACATGCATTCTTGCCTACGACTTGTCCAGACGAAATGTTCACGCCTTATATCTATACCGACGATTCGAGCAAAGTGGTTCAAATCTATCCTTTGCATGCAGACTCTCCCGTCTTGAGCCGCAACAAGAACCCTTCAGACCCTGCCCTTACAGCAGAAGCGGCCGGCAACGGGGATGCGACAGGCACAGCAGGCGCAAGTGAGGCAGCCGACTCCCAGCAAGAAGGACAGTACCGTGGGTCCTACAGGAACAGGCGCAAAAGAGCTCGAGAGAACAAGGCTGCACCCGTGGAGAAGGAGAAGGTACCATCATGGTTTATGAACAACAATATCGCGTTTTGCCAGCCAGAAACCACCAATCCCCCGGGCGTGGTGGCGGTGCGCCAGCTGGCAGACGGCACTTACGTACCCACAGTCGCCAGCCTGGACCAAGCACAGGCTCAAAAACCGCTCAAAGACGCCGCAACCAACATCAAATCGGAACCTCTGCAACGAGCATACGGCACAGGCGGAGACCGACCTGGCACTGGAGACAGCTCTCCTGCGCCCCCTGCACCAGAGTCCAGCAACGGCAGCACAAACCATGTATCGCTTGACGGCGGTCGTTACTTTATCGAAAGTGCGCAGTATCAAGAACTCCTTAACACTTTCAAAGGACGTCTACAGCAAGCCAACGAGAAGTCACAGGAGGACGGGAGGAACCCATTCTCAGTGAATCACCTTACTATCCTCCACGGCGCAAAGGATGCCGATCAACTACTTGACACATTGGTCTTGGACCTGTGCAGGAGCGTCGGTGCAAACCGTGTGCGTCTTGACATCCAGGATATATCAGAGCTCATGGCCGCAGCCGATGTCGACCCAGAGATAGCAGAGAAGGGAGGCAGACTCAGCTTCAAGGTGTGCAAGGACATGTTCGGCCCCACCAACACCTATCACGATTCCTTCTTCCCGAGGGAGGAGGACGAAGAGGACGACGACGGCGATGACGACGATTCACCTCGCTCGAGGGGTTCAATCGATATCCCCGTCCACTCTATGGTCGCGTTTCCCAGCGGTGCTCTGCCGAAGAACATGTTCAGTGACCTTCGCCGCGGACTGTCTGGATCTAGCTCACCCTTGAGAAAGCTGCTCGATGATGGCGTGATAAGCACGGATTCGCGCCAAGGTTCGGGCTTGTTCGGTCATCTCATCAACTCGATCTATTCAGCAAGTGCCGACGCGCAGAACACGGCCTCGAGCCAGAAGCCTGCAGAGGGCACCGAGAAGCCTCAAACGACCCCTCCACGCCCTATAGTCGTTCAACTGCCAAATTATCGCGCACTCCAGAACCACACCTTGGCGGAAGGATTCATGGGCGAACTGATCGTAGCAGCCGACAGGCGCTCACAAAAAGGCCAGCGTATCATTGTTATAGGAACGGATTCGATGCGCGACTTCTCTACCTCAAACAACCCTCGCGCAATCCTTGACGAACAGGAGCAAAGGTCTTACGGCGCGTCGAGCAGTATTGTCCTAACACCGGTCTTCCCCGACAGGAACGCCGAGCTAGCTCTTCATTCCGATCGTGAGAAGAAGATACGCGATGTCAACGTTCGCCATCTCTACACCGTTTTGAAAAGCCGCGGTATCCTCCTCAAAGGCCTCGAAGAAGGCTTCTGGCACAAAGATTATTCCGCCGAGCTGGGAGAGGCGGATTTCAAGGCCCTCGGTGACACCTACTGGCCCTTCATCCATGTGCAGCGCATTGCAGCCATGATTGCAGGAAACGACTCTTCGCAGACGCCCATCGCACATGCCGTCGAAACACTGAGTCAGTCGGATGAATCAAAGGTCGCATGGGCAAGAAGAAACCAGCCAGACATAGTGAGGGAAGACTTGAAAGAATCCGAAAAGCCAGAAAACAAACGTATGCGCTCGATACGCTCGAAAGCAACACGGCACGAGAAGAAGTTGCTGAGTGGTGTGATCGAGCCCAAGAAGATTGCGACAACGTTCAGTGACATTCACATACCAGCAGATACCGTGGAAGCCCTGCAAACGCTGACGACACTTTCCCTTGTTCGTCCCGAAGCCTTCAAGTACGGAGTACTAAAGTCAGACCGCATACCTGGTCTTCTCCTTTACGGACCCCCGGGAACGGGTAAAACCCTTGCGGCAAAGGCTGTCGCAAAAGAAAGTGGTGCAACCATGCTCGAAGTCTCGGCCGCAGACCTTAACGACATGTATGTCGGCGAGGGTGAGAAGAACGTTCAAGCGCTTTTCAGTCTAGCCAAAAAGCTGTCGCCGTGTGTTGTGTTCCTTGACGAAGCAGACGCCATGTTTTCTGCCCGCTCAGCGCAAGGGCGCCGGGTGTCTCACAGAGAACTGCTAAACCAGTTTCTGAAAGAGTGGGACGGTATGTCGAATGACTCTGGCAGTGCATTCATTATGGTCGCCACGAATCGGCCAATGGACCTCGACGACGCAGTGTTGCGGCGTTTGCCTCGGCGGCTACTAGTTGACCTTCCCACGGAGCAGGACCGTCTTGAGATCCTTAAGATCCATCTTCGTCAGGAATCCGTTTCAGAAGAGGTGAACATGTCCGAGCTGGCCAAAAAGACACCTTTCTATTCCGGCTCAGACCTGAAGAATGTCGCGGTAGCAGCAGCCCTCAACGCCGTCCGAGAAGAAAACGAAGCGGCCAAGAAGTTCCGCCAGGAAAATCCGGATTCAGAAGAACAATACCAGTATCCCGAAAGGCGAGTCCTCACACAGAATCACTTCGACAAAGCGCTTGAAGAGATTAGTGCTAGCATCAGTGAGGACATGAGTAGTCTGAGGGAGATCAAGAAATTCGACGAGCAATATGGTGATCGCAAGGGACGAAAGAGGAAGACGCCGAGATGGGGGTTCAAGAGTGCGGCAGAGGCGGATAAGGTTCTGGATACTGTTAAGGTACGATCGTAACCAGCGTGGTGACGCGACGTGATCATTCTGTAGCATTAATTCTTGCGCTTGCTCACGGAGAAAAAGCTCGTGTGCGATGATTTAAATTCCCATTATGGTGTGGTGAATGGCGCGAGCAATGTATTGAATAGCACGCCATGTGTCAATCGCCGGTATTTATACTGCTCTTATTATGCTCGAACATGTGTTCGACACTTGCCCGCGATGCACCGGAGGTCTGGGTAGACACCCAATTTAAGCTTACATTAGCGTCGTCGATCGCGACTTGGCCCAACCGATTAGTCACGATCGTACATCCGCCGCGCCAGCTCCCACAAGTAAACTTCAGCCTCTTCCTTCTAACTTTTAACGTCATGACGTTATTATTCCTGCCATTTTAGTCTTTTTGCAATGTCTCCCCTTTCGACGCCGTAGTTGCGCTGTACTTCTATTTCCCGGCCGGCAGATCTCAAGTGCGTCGCGCGCGCCCCAGCACCGTCCCGGTAAGCCCGGGTGCCGGGCCATTCAGGAAGCGGAATCGATGACGGCTGGCGTCGAGGATGGCGTTTTTAGAGGACTTGCTTTCGTCCGATCGATCTGGTGAGAAGTGAGATGTCCTTGCATATACGTGGTCGTTTCCCCCCCTTGGTACGTGAGTGTGCATGAGTGCTTGTCTTGACTTGTCTTCACTTGGCTCTTCTCCCCTCCCGCCGCCGTTGAACAGCAGCCATGGCGTTCTACCTCCAGTACCGCAACCTGTGCAAGCGCGTGAAGCAGCAGTTGGATGAGTTCGACGACCAGGAGAAAGCGCGGCACGAGCCGTTCGACCACCACCACCGGTTCAGCGGGGCGACTACCACGGCCGAGCAGGACGACAACGACAACGCGGGAAAGGACAGCGCGAGCGAAGACGGCGAGGACGCCAAGAACTTCCCGTACGCCACGCTCGATGGCGTTACCCTCGAGACCGACCCGCAGGGCCAGAAGTACTACCAGGTAGGGTTCGAGTCGGCCGAGGACCCGCAGAATCCCAAGAACTGGTCGCTGGTCAACCGGCTGCGCACGGCCTTCGTGCTGGTCACGATTGCGTTTGTTGTCACAGCCGCGAGCTCGATCGACTCTGGAATCGCGCCGCAGGCTGCGCGGGCGTTCGGGGTTTCGTCGGTCACCGAGGCCCTGGGCGGCACGGGGATTTTCCTGGTCGGCTTTGGAATCGGGTCGCTGCTGGCGAGCCCGGCCTCGGAGATGGTGGGCAGGTATCCGGTCTACCTCGTGACGCTGGTCATCTTCGGATGCTGGCTTGTCGGGGCAGGGCTAGCGCCTAACATCGGCGCCCAGATCGCGTTCCGGTTCCTGGCTGGGCTGTCCGCCTCTGCGCCGCTGACTGTCGCGGGCGGCAGCATTGCGGACATGTTCAGCATCAAGGAGAGGACGTGGTTGTTTCCGGTATTTGCCCTGATTGCGTTTGGCGGTCCAGTCCTTGGGCCTGTAATAGCGGCGTACATCGGCAAGACGGGCGTGCTGAGCTGGCGCTGGGTCTCGTGGATCATGCTCATCACCGACGGCCTGGTGATCGCGCTGATTCTGATCTTGAAGAAAGAGACCCTGGCGCCGCAGATCCTGCGGTATAAAGCGAAGCACCTCCGCACGCTGACCGGCGACGACCGCTTCAAGACGGCGATGGAGGCCGAGGGCCACAGCTTCGCCAAAGTGCTCAAGACCAATTTCACGCGCCCGTTCATCCTGGCCAAGGAGCCCATCATCTTGCTGTTCACGCTCTACTTGACCGTGGTGTACATCATCCTCTTCACCTTCTTGGACGGGTACACGTACATCTTCGAGCAGACGTACGGGATCAGCGCGGGCCTCAGCGACCTGTGCTTCCTGGGGCTGTTGGTGGGCATCGTGTCGAACGTGGTGATTGTGCCCATTGTGAACAGAATCACCAAGAAACAGCTTGCGCGAGACGGCGACGATGGGTCCGGCAGCGCACTCAACCAGGAGACCAGGATCATCTTCTCCATGATCAGCGCGCCGTTCATCCCCATCGGCCTCTTGTGGATGGCCTGGACCGACTATGTAAGTAGACCCCCCTTTGTTGCCGAACCGAACCGAACCGAACCGAACCGTGGCTAACAGTTTTTGTCAGTCGTCAGTCTCTATCTGGGCGCCGATCGTCGGCTCGGTGGTCGTGGGCTTCGGCATCATCGGCATCTTCACGAGCGCGTATATGTACATCATCGACAGTTACCACGTCTACGCGGCGTCAGCCTTGACGTTTGTGACGCTGGTGAGATATATTGCCGCGGGCGGAATGTAAGTTGAGCATTGTCATCGAACTTTGGTATGGAAAAAACTGACAAGCATGCAGGACAGTTGTGGGCATCCCGATGTATGAGAATCTGGGCACGCATTGGACGTTGACGGTGCTTGCTGCTATCAGTCTTGTGATCACGCCGGTGCCATACGTGCTGTATGTGTGGGGTGACAAGGTGCGGGCGAGAAGTCAATATGCCCTTGGGGATAGCTAGTGGATCATAAGCAGACAGCAGGGCAGGTGAAAAGGGAAAGCGTTCAGTCTATAAAGAATGGAAGGTTGACTTTCGTCCGATTATTGTGTTATTCGTGTACAGCATAGCGTGGCGTGGAGGTTGTGATCCAAGATGTTATGTTCAAGCTGCCTCAGGCTGCCTCAGTATCCGCTTTGTTCTCTACGATTGTCTCCATCACCCTCTCCATCTCCTGGAACGGGCTTCTCTCTCGCGTCTCTCATGGCTTCCTGATCGCCTCGCAGCTTCTCGAAATATGCCTTGATATCTTCAGCGCTCACAGCCTCACCACTTTCCGCATAGGGTTTGAGAAAGTCCTTGACTTTGTCCTTGAGATGGTTGTATACCATGACTCCCTCGATAGCTTTGACTCGATCCATCGTGCTCAGAGCGGCCTCACCACGCTCCAGTATACTACCAGTGCCGACACTCCTAGTACCGGAGCCGCCTCCTGCTAGAGATTGCTCCGAGGCCGAGATGGAAGGCTCGTACTCGTCCTCCTCTTCCTGAAGCTGTGGGTGAGGTATCAGGTTCGGAAAGCATTGTGGGCAGTGGCAGAATTTATCTCTGAAATCTTCCTTGGCCAAGATGGACAACAGGCCTGGTGGTGCAGGGGGCAAGTTTTGGTGCTTGTGCGTTGCTTGGAGGGTGTTGGAAGGGAGGCCAGTAGCTGCGCCGGCGAGGTTTTGTTGAATGTCTCCTGTAGTTGTGTCTTCGGCCAGCAAAGTAGCGGTATTGCTTTCTCCCAGCAATGCTTCAGGCTTCTCCTCTTTGAGACGTTTCGAAGGACTGGTTGGTCGAGGCATGTCATGGTCGGAAGCCTTCCTCTTAAGATTACCTCCCTGGGCTACGTCGTTGGATTGTGATGTGACGTTGTATATTGGTGGTAGAAAGCCATCTGTACCGGCATACTGCTTGATCCAAGGATGCGATTCGACGCATCTGTAGCAGATGAGGGTGGTAAAATCGTCGTCGTCGGGAAAGCCTTCAGGGACAGGGTGTTCAGACTCTGGGACGTCCTGGCCGTCTACCTTCTTCTCTGCGCGCGGCTTCGCTAGGCCTTTGGCTAACCAGTCTCTAGGCAGGCCCATCAGGCACTCAGGATGCCACCAGTCTTCAGCGCAGGCACCGGCATCCACGGAACCTAGACCAATGCATTGATACATGGTGCCCTTCTCTTCGTGGGGGTCGTACTCTTGGCTACAGCCGCAGAATTTGTTCTGGTAGTTGTGATTGTAGATGTTGTCTTTGCCCGGCTCTTGCGAGGCTACTCCTTTCCTGCCAGTGGTTGGATCTGATCGGAGCATGCATGGCTGGGTGGAGGGCATGCGGCTGGTACCACAGTCGCACACAAAGTGGCGTCTTTTGAACAGCTCGACCAAGTTGTGTTCACCGTGGCACGATATAGAGCAGCTGTAGCATATGCCGGCAGGGGTGTAGAGCTGGGCGGGTGAGGCTGGAGGAGGACTGCAGGTCAAACAAGCGAACACACTTTGTCGCAGTGGCCCTTGGAGGTAGGTGCATTTGTCGAACTTGTATGGGAGGATCTCTTTCGCATCAGCTTCCAGGGCCAGCTGTTCATCGATGTACTGCGATGCAGTCTGAGAACTCTGGTGAGCATTCTGGTGAGCATTCTGGCCTGTAGCGTTCGTGTTGGCTGCAACTGCGTCTTCCATAATTGGCTCCGTTGTCGTGAGATGAATCTGATCACTGGCGTCCGTACACTCGATATCTGTGTCAACAACAATCGTCACGTCGAGTCGTATCGCGTCGTTGCAGTGTCGCTGATGATGTAGCCGTCGCGGTAGCCCGGCGTTTAGATCCGGCGTTAACATGCAAGTGCTTAACGCGTCCTCCACGCGGTTTCGTGTTTCGCGTTTCACTTTCGCAGCGGGCCCCCCTCCCTGATGCTTCACTTCACTCCGCAAGCTGGACTTGGTTCAAGAACTACTTAGTTGATCTGCAACAATATGAGGTGAGTAGCATGCGGTTTCACAGGTCCTGGCCGCTAAAACACGACAACAGCTCCCCCTTACGGCCAAGTATGTCTGCAGCAAATCGAGGATCAAATCCTCAGTCGAGGAGGAAACGAGCTCGCGACGAAGACGAAGATATGTTGTCTTCCTCCCCTCCAGCGGGTAAGTATGAGCGCATCTCGCATGGACTACATGCCAACTTCGTTCAGGAATTCCATCGTCACCTCCCCTTCCAGCAGCCAACGAAAATGACGACCTAGACGACGACGACGAGATCCGCGCCGAGGACGACTTGATCCAGGATATCGACGATGTAGATGAGCTTGCTGAAGACGAGGACGGCATTGACCTCTTCGGCGATAATTTCATGCGCGACGAGCGCGAACGAGGACAACAGGACACCTATCAGGGGCGCATGATAGACGATGACGGCGACTTCGATGACCTCGATCTTGCCGAGAGAAGACAGCTTGAAGCACGCCTGAACAAGCGAGACCGAGAGTTGGCCAGGAGGAGACGTATGCCCGCCGCCTTCATGCCCGACGACGACGACGATCTGGCCGTCGACCTCACTCGCCAGCCCCGTCGCAGACGACACGCCTACGACGAAGACCAGGACGACATGGACATGGACGACAACATCATGGATGAAGAGCTTACTCTCGAATCTCTGGGCGACGTCAAGGCCTCCAGCATCGCTGAGTGGGTCGCTGTGCCCTCCGTGGCAAGAACCATCATCCGAGAATTCAAGTCATTCCTGACAGAGTACATCGATGACAACGGCACCTCGGTCTATGGCACCCGGATCAGGACGCTGGGTGAGGTCAATTCCGAGTCTCTCGAAGTATCCTATGACCACCTGGCCTCCACAAAAGCCATCATCGCCTGGTTCGTAGCCAACGCGCCCACCGAAGTCCTCAAGCTCTTCGATCGAGCCGCCTTTGAGGTCGTTCGCCTCCACTACCCCAACTACGAACAGATTCATCCCGAGATACACGTCAGGATTTCAGAGATGCCCGTGCATTACACCTTGCGCCAGTTGAGACAGACACATCTGAACTGCCTCGTTCGTGTCTCAGGCGTCGTCACTCGAAGAACAGGCGTTTTCCCCCAGCTCCAGATGGTCAAGTTCACATGCACAAAGTGCGATGCTGTCCTGGGTCCTTACGCCCAAGAATCCACCTCGGCAGAAGTCAAGCTCACTTACTGCCCGGAATGTCAAAAGCGAGGACCCTTCGTGCTTAACGCCGAGAATACAGTCTACAGGAACTACCAGAAGCTGACCCTGCAAGAGTCGCCAGGCACCGTCCCAGCAGGTCGATTACCACGTCATCGCGAAGTCGTGCTCCTGGCAGACTTAATCGACAGCGCCAAACCAGGCGAAGAGATCGAAGTCACCGCCATCTACAGAAACAACTACAGTGGCCAACTCAACAACAAAAACGGCTTCCCCGTCTTCGCCACAATGCTGGAAGCAAACCACGTTATCAAGACCCACGACCAACTCGCTGGTTTTCGCCTGACAGAGGAAGACGAGCGAAAGATCCGTGCCCTGTCCAAGGACCCTCAAATCATCGAAAAGATAGTCGACTCCATGGCCCCCTCAATTTACGGCCATAGGGACATCAAAACCGCCGTCGCCCTCTCCCTCTTCGGCGGTGTCGCAAAAGAAGCACAAGGCAAACACAAAATAAGAGGCGACATCAACGTCCTCCTCCTCGGTGACCCCGGCACAGCCAAGTCCCAAGTCCTTAAGTACGTCGAGAAGACAGCTCACCGTGCAGTCTTCGCCACTGGCCAAGGCGCCTCGGCCGTCGGTCTGACGGCATCCGTCCGCCGTGACCCCCTGACCGCAGAATGGACGCTCGAAGGCGGCGCCCTCGTCCTTGCCGACCAAGGAACATGTCTCATCGACGAGTTCGACAAGATGAATGATCAAGACCGAACCTCCATCCACGAAGCAATGGAACAACAAACAATCTCCATCTCCAAAGCCGGCATTGTCACAACCCTCCAAGCCCGCTGCGCCATCGTCGCAGCCGCAAACCCCGTCGGCGGCCGCTACAACGGAACCCTGCCCTTCAGCCAGAACGTCGAGCTGACTGAACCCATCCTCTCCCGATTCGACATCCTCTGCGTCGTCCGTGACACCGCCGACCCCGCCGAAGACGAACGCCTCGCAAATTTCGTCGTCAACAGTCACGGCCGCGCCCACCCCAGCCGTCTCAGCGTCGAGAACGGCGACACAGCAGCCATGGAAGTGCAGGACACAGACGACATCAACAACGGCGAGCCTCAGCAAGAAGGTGCCATCCCACAGGAATTACTACGCAAGTACATTCTCTACTCTCGCGACCGCTGCCGGCCCAAACTCTACCAGATCGACCAGGACAAAGTCGCTCGCCTCTTCGCCGACATGAGGCGAGAGTCCCTCGCGACAGGCGCCTATCCAATCACTGTACGTCTAGTCTTCCCCTTTGCTTGCTTGCTTGCTTGCTCCCCCCAGTCTGTCTCTTCGCCACACCCCCCAAGAACACCCCTTACTAACTTGACTCCACCCAGGTCCGCCACCTCGAAGCGATAATGCGCATCGCCGAATCCTTCGCCAAGATGCGTCTGTCTGATTTCTGCAGCAACGCTGACATTGACCGCGCCATCGCCGTCACCGTCGACTCCTTCGTCGGCAGCCAGAAGGTCAGCGCCAAGAAGGCCCTTGCGCGCGCCTTTGCAAAGTATACGCTGAGGAGGCCGGAGAGGGTGCGAGGCGCGGGTGCGGGTGCAGGTGCATCGGGAACAGGTGCGGGCGCGAGACGCGCGCTGGACGCTGCTGCTGCGAGGGCTGTTGCTGCGAGGGGGTAGGACGGGGGCGGGGCGATTGGAGTGGTTTGATATGAGTAATGCTATGTTATATTATGCGATGCGATGCGATGCAGCTGACTAATGAACGACGGGATCTGGTTGGACGAGGAAGGAAATGGCAGTCTGTTCTGACTAGACTGCTTTGCGATTATGTACATGGTGGACCGGTGAGCTTGGGGCGGTGTCAATCAGGGCGGGGAGTTGATTAAGGTAACATTACTACTCTGTCTCTACACTGCGGCTTCAGCGCGCGGAGCGTTCGATGTACAATGTGTATGTATACCAAAGCACGAGAGAAGAGCGTACATGTGTGGGAAACATGTCTCTCTCTATCTTTACACCAAGTTGATGATTATTTCGGCAGCTTCGGTTCTTGCTGGGCGGGCGGCGGGTTCCTTCGTTACGTACCTGGGGTCACTTGAAGCGTTGGATTTGCGCGTGTCATGTCGTTGCAAGCTATACACACATGGACAGTCCAGCTTGTCCAACGGGTTGTCAGGGGAAGGTGTCGCGAAGTGCTGCGCGGACCTCGAGAGCATGGAGGCTCTGGACGGAATGTGCAAGCCCGAGGGATACGATGGCATTGTGTTATCGTAGTTATACATGGCGTTCTGTCTGCAGGGTATGAAGGGGCCCCGTGTTCAGAACACCGCGTAGCACGGAGTAGCACCGGTGTGCTTGTCGTTGGCGTACCCTTGCTAGGAGCTGCCAGTAGTAAATGTGGGTCCCAGCTACGCTGACCATGCTTCGATCCATAATGTTTGAATCGGAGTGAAAGTCCACCCATGACTTACCTCAATCGTGTATCGAGTGGACGTGACATCTACAGTAGCAGATGGGTGCGGGGCTTGTGAAGAGTGCTTTCTTTCTTCTCGCTAAAGGCCACCTCAAGACATCGAGGTACAGGTCCACATGTGATCGCAGGACGCACAGTCTATGCTGTCGTCTCTGGTCAGCGCGCGTTCTCGACGTCCGTGACTGCTGCTGTAGACTGGAAAATAACCCAAGCTCGCGTTTGCCAAGTCTGTTAACCGCCAAAGTGTGGGATTCAGACGTGCGTACCGCGTCCAGCATCTGTCGAAGACGTCAAGCTCGACAAGAACGCCGGTTGCATCGCAGAACATGCCACTCCTCTCACAGCAAGACGCGAAGCGAAGTGGGATGTACGTACCAACGCACGAGCTCGGACAACGAATCATAGGCTGCATCAGATCGGATGCTCCCAAGCTTCTGCCGAGCTTATGCAAACATCAAGCGCCAGGGCGGGCCGTTCTGGACTGCGCCGATTTTGGCAGATCACTGCTGGATGGTCATCAAGAGTGTGCGGCTGGCTGACTTGCAGAACGACAGGGCAATGCAACTCCGACAATCGTCTACTGGTCGGAGGAAAGCTATCTGTAGTATTGTCGATGCTGTCGACGACTCTACCCAGCCCCTGCCAGATACAAAGAGGCAACACGAGCCATGTCTTTGGTACGTGACCTGTAAGTCTAATGAGCCTTTGTTAGCTTCCTGGACCCGCACGTTTCGAGACGAGAGTCTTGGAAGGTTGTAGATTCCCTAGTGACAATTTGGTCTGCGTAGTAAATTGCGGAGGTGACACGTTGTGGGTATCGGCTCGACGCTTATAATCAGAGGTGCCACGAAGTCATCGTCCCTCCCCACGTTACCAACAGCATACTTTGGTCGATCGTATCCGACGTAATGGCGCAACAGGTCAAAGGCACGCAAGGTCACGCCGAAGCATTCGATGTTCTTCAGAGCCTCAACAAGAATGCCGAAGCATTCCGTGGCGGAGATCAGCAGGCACGAGATGCGCTCGTCGCGGATTGCTTTCGCATGGTGGCATCTCTCGAAACCCCAGGGGAGGCATTCATGCGAATCATGTGGACCCATGTTCGTTCGACCTTTTCGTGCCGGCATGGAGCTGATGAATACAGACGGTCTACCCACCCGTGATACGTCTTGCGAACGACATGAAGGTCTTTGACATCCTGAAAGCTGCCGAAGGCACGCCCAAGACCAGTCACGAGGTTGCAGCGGCTGCTGGGGCGGACGACAGATTGACTAGTGCGTGTCCGCAAGTATCTAGCCAACGGCCTAGCTAACAAGATTGACACAGACAGAGTGTTGAGGACTTTGGCGTCATACTATCTAGTGAAGGAGGTTGACGTTGACTCATTCGCCGCGACGCCGTTCACCGACTCCATGACCGATCAAACGTGGAAGGATGCTCTGGGACTGATGCAAGTTCAATGCATAGGTATTACGTTCGTAATGCTAACCACCGTAAAGGGTGCCGTACGGTTCGAACGCCAATCTGAGAACGCCAGAGTACTTTAAAGCGAGGAACTATCAATGGCCGGACAATCCATTAGATGCCCCTGTGCAGTTCCCATCTGGTGATTCGGGCAAAATGAGTTTCTTTGAGATGATGAAGCGCGATGATCAGTACAAGGGCCTAGAGGGACTGATGAAAGTCTGGTTGAATGGACGGCCGCACTGGTCTGACGACGCAAGCGGCTTCTACCCAGTCGGAGAACGGCTGATCAAGGGTGCCGACAAAACTCCCGACGCGGCATTCTTGGTTGACATTGGTGGCGGCCACGGGCAAGACTTCCCAAGACTGCTCGCGAATGTGCCGCAGAAAGATATACCAGGCCGGCTCGTGTTGCAGGACCAGCCTCATGTTATCGGCGAGATCTCTGAGGGCAGTCTGCCTGCCAGTGTGGAGAAGATGAGTTATGACTTCTTCACTCCGCAGCCAGTACAAGGTGAGTCTCGCAACTGATATTCGCTCGACAGGTCCCTAACATTCTTGAAGGTGCCAGAGTATATTTCATGCACAACATCCTCCACAATCATACCAACGAACATTGCAAGTTGATCTTGAAACAGGTGGCAGGTGCAATGAAGAAAGGATATTCAAAGTTGCTATTGTGGGACACTTTAATGCCTGACAAGGGTGCTGGGACCAACGTATGTGCTCTCGATTGGGAGATGTTGACATTCTATACCACGAGCGAGCGAACCGAGACCGAATGGAGAAAGTTACTAGAAGACCCCGAAATAGGTCTGAAAGTCACAGATATCGTGCATTATAGTCGGTACGATCAGGACCTGATTGAAGTTGAGTTGGCATGACCAGTCAGGCAAGGCTGGAAACTGGAGTTTAAAGATCGTTGAGATTGCCGGGACTGGTGTGGAATGAGAAACAGGAACTAGTAATACCCTAGAAGCCTCGCGACGAGGCATTTTAGAAGCAGGCACGCGGAAACAAGATATACTGCTCAGGCGGGACAGGCTCAGGGCTTTCCAAGCACTTCCGTCCTCATGCTCTCCATAACATACATCTCTTCTACACTCGTGTCGGCCTTCCTAAGCGCACCTCTAGCATCTTGGGTGTTATTTTGCACACTCAACTCCAGTGCTTCACTGGCCGCACCGGATGCGTATGCCCAATGTTGAAGCAGACCTTCGATTTCGAGCTGCTGCTGATTGAGGTTGTTTGCACTTCCCGTTTGTGATTGATGCGTCGAAGGCAACGGATAGGTGGGGAGCAGATGACTCTCGTGGCTGAGCAGATTGAGAACCTGTAGCAATCTGGCATCCTGTGCTATTATTTGGTCCTCCAGATGCGCTGTATATGTGCTCAACAGCTTCTCGTGGTAATACTCCGGCAGACATACGTTTTGAATCTCCGCAAGCGAAGGGGTCATAGAATGTTCGACTAGCCTGCTGCCCGAGGTGTTGGACTTATAGCGCGCATACGGCGGTCGAAGGGTGGTTGGAGCCTGGCTCGCTATGGGAGGCTTCTTGGGTTCGACTGGAGATTCATCGCTTTCCTGAGCCGGCAGTGGCGATCGCAGAGCTCTTGTGGCTGCAAGCAGCCCCTTTCTTGCTTCGATGTACCTGTCGTATCCGTCCAGCACTGCTGCATCTGACTCCTCCACGGTAGGGGCAGGATCATCGTCGCTGGACGTCGTCAACAGCTCGCTTTCAGGAAAGAACGCCTCGCGCTCGCAAGCTGCCAAGCTGTCCCCGATCCATGCTTGGAGCTCGTTTCGAGTGACTTCAAGAGCCTTCAGTTGCACGCCCAAATTCCTGTCATCCTGCATCCCCTCGGACTGTGCCTTTGCACGCTCCAGAAGCAATTTCTCATGCTTCAGTTGCTGCCGGGCTTTGGCCAGGGCGAGCTCGAGATTTGTGGTCAGTGTCTTTGCATTGTCTAGCAAGGTGTGGACCCGCTGCTGTGCTTGTTCGACCTTGTTATTTTGGCCTGCCCGGGTATCGTGATTAGAGCTGATCTGCGTGTTGCTGGTCTTGACCGCGAGAGGATCATAAAGCTTCTCATGATTAGCGATCGTCTCTGCTTGACCAAAATAGTGTGCCACGGTCTGAAGATCGTCATACTGGCGTTCGAGCCGGAGCCTGCCCAGATGAGCTGTTAAGCAATCGCGCTTAGAAGCTGGTCGAGAGGACGCGTTCGCTGTAACCTGATCTGTACTATGCTTGAGCACCTCCCTCAGTTCTGCCTTTGCATCCTTATTTCGTGCCAATGCTTGAAGATATTCTTCCTTAATGAGGGCAAACTCGTCCGCTTGCTTCGATCTCATCGCGACGAAAATGTCGCTCGCTGATCAGTGATGAGGGAAGGATAATACGTACTGTTGACCGAGGAGTGCAAATTTAAGTAACCCATACTTGTCAAACCACTGCCGTATCAACGGCAAAGCACCCAAGGAACCTCTTTCGTATAGCAGACAACGTTTGACAGCATAGTAGTCATTCATCAATTTCATTTTCTAGCAATACCGACCATAAGCCGGAACACAGCGATCCTCTCGCTGTATAAAAGTGAGACTCTATTCTACATAGATACAATGTACTGTGCTCGCAAATCAGAGCGAGCAAAGACATACTTTACATCCCAGAATCCCTTCCGCTTTATGGCTACACCGTTGACTTTTACACGGTTCCCGTAGGGCAGAAGACCCAACATATCTCAGAACTTCATCGCTGACCCGTGACGCGTCATTGCAAGGGAGAGTTCAAAGCACCTGGTTCAGACCATCAGCATCATGAAATTATAGCACTTCTCCCACAATCTTCGCAGCCTCCTTGTATGTAGTGAGCAGTCTCTCACACTTCTCCCTCTCTTTCTTGATACCATCATCCTCATACAGCAGGTCGCCGAAGAGCTCTTCCTTGTAGAGCTCACTGACGAGCCGGTTTTGTACCTCATCTCTTGAATGGTTGACGAGCAAATGCATGATTGCCTTGGGTACTTGGTCCGCAATCGTTTCTCTGACGATATTGAAGTAAGAGCTAATCAGTCGCTGGATAAGCTCGGTCTCGAGGGTTTCACGTTCCGTCAGGGCAGGCTCCGTAGGATCACCAGGCTATGAACGATTAGCTTATACCACTACCGCATGGTGTGTTACTTACGAATAAAGGATTCGAATCACCACCATATTCTGACGACGCGTTGAATTCCTCTGCACTAAACGAAGGCAGGGGCGGGGCTGAGCGAGGCGATCGCGCGAGGTCCATGCTGTGATCCGGTCGCCTTATACTTTGGGAGATACTCGGCTCGATGTTGTGACTGACATGTCGAGGAGTGGCCGAAGTCGGTTGTGGGAGGGGTCCTTGTGACATGCCGGCGCCGTCTTTGCCAAAGAAGTAGTTGAGGAAGGAGTCTCGGGGTGCGGCATGGCTGAACGACTGGCCGTTCTCACGTGCTCGGGCCACAGCTGGTGACATACTGCGAGGCGGTCTCGCTGCCGCAGAGCTTCTGGATGGCAGTGTTTGTGGCTTCTCCTCAACAGCATCATCTTCCTCTGGCGTCGCAGTGCCGTTCATGCCGCCTTGTTTCCTTCTCAAAGCATCTTTCCTTCTGCGCTCTTCTGCGAGCACAGCGGCTTTCTCCTTCTCGTTTTTGCTTTGTATAACCGAGGACATGGCAGCAGCGGCACCGAGGAAGTTAGGGTGGTTTGTGTTGATGTACGCCCTCTGGATGGATATCAATGACTCGACGTAGTTAGAAGCAGGGCCGAGTCGTTCGCGCAGCAGGTCGGAGACGACCTCGATGAGTTTGCCTTGCAATCTGGGAAACCTCGAGAGCTCCTGAGAGCCGCAGGTGTGACAGATCTTGATTAGCTCTTCGTAGACTAGTTCGACACATCGTTGACTGGGGATCTCGAGCAGCTTGATCTGAGGTTTGACTAGCAAGTCGAAAGCGAGCTCGGGGACAAACAAACTGGGCCGTGGTCCTGTAGAATTGCGTATGGCGGTTCTGATATCTGAAACCGACAGATTGTGTGTAGGATCAATCGTTTCGAGAGAATTGCCGAACACGGAGTTGAAGATGTAGTATATCCTTGCACCTCCGCATAATTCTTTGGTCGAAATTTCGGAGGACGTACCGTCAATCGAGGAGATGAAAGATGTCGCAAATCGAGTCATCAGCTGCAGTATCAGTGATCCACGGTGACCGCTGCCACTGAACTGCTTGCTGCCGTAGCTTGCCAACTCTTGCTGTGTCTGGCCCATCAAGGTGTTGAGTCTTGCCTTGATGTCAGGCAACCTATCTCGGATGTGTGCCATCAGGGTGGTGTTGAGAGTTTTGGCTAGGTATGGCGTTCCACAGCGCGTCGCGATATTTCGATATGCAGGATGGTGTCTAAAGAAATCTGCTTCTGCCTTGAGCGACTCGGACATGGGCTTTTGCGTCTGAATATCTTGTTGTGACCTGTTGACCACGCCGATAAAGCCCAGCTTCAATGGATATACTCTTCCCGACAATATGTCCAGAGCATTGGTGCCATGGTCCATTAGATCGAGCTTCGTTAACACACCAATCGTCCTCTTTCCCATGGGATCGACATATCGTGCAAGCTTCAGCGCCTCGGAATTGACAATGTCAACGTTCGCAGGAGACACGGCTAGCACAATACTGTTCGGTTTTGCGATATACTCGCTGATGAGGGTTCTCGTTTGCTTCTCGATGTCGGCAGGCTGGTCTCCGATAGGGACCTTGGTCAAACCTGGCAGATCTACCAGCGTCAAGTTGAGCACATGTGGCGAGTAGATCTTCAGGTTAATGGGCTGTCTGTTGATACCCTTGTTATTTCCAGCGATTCTTGAGGTTTCATTTTCGATCTCAGCTCGGACTTGGTTGAAGTCCTGGAACTTGCGACCAGGGAGATGGTGGAACTCTGCCCACTCGGCGTGTTCGGCCACACTGGCAGCGGTATGGGGGATAGCGGCCTCGCCGCCGTTCGCGAATACATCGTCGTCATCGGGAGGTATGTTAATGAGCTGTAGGATGAGCGGTCTTCGTGTGACAATGCCGCTGCCTCTAGGGAGAAAATCTCTGCCGACAATGTTCTCAAGCACTGAGGATTTGCCGGAGGATTGCGAACCAACCACGACTATCTGAGGAAGATCGAGAGAATCACTCCCAATGGTGTTGAACACCAGGTCCTGAAGCTTGTTGACCGTCTTCAGCAGGTCCTCCCCCAGGGTCGTCATAGTGGAAGAGGCCTAGTCGAAGTGTATTAACGCTGGAGAAGCCGATCGAATGCTGGCTGAGGGTGTAGAAAGAAGATCACTGGGCCGTGAAGAAGGAAATCACTGCGAGTGTACCACAACAACAAAGGCGCAAGAACCAAAATCGAGATAATAGAAATGTTGGTCCGCTGGTCTCAATGTTGACAGTCGCAGGTGCCGCAGCTTCACATGACAGGTGTTTGCCGGCCCTTCTGCTCGCGACTTGGTCTGCTGGGCCAAGCCTAGAGCAGGCCCTACCGCCGCCCAAACGCTAGCGCGTCTTCTCCAGACTCGACTCGGGCAGTCCAAGAAACCTCAGATGGCAGTCAGACTAAACTCTGCGTCATCATGTCTTGTGCCTGTAACTGCCCGTTCATGCCGAGTCCTCGAACCACTCTTGCGTCAGGCTTCGCGAGAGGGGTGAGCACGGATATGCAAGTAGTGATGCTCGGAATTGTAGCTTGAAGTTTTGGACAGCTTGACAGCATCTTGCTGTGCTGGAAGTGTCCTTCTTCTCAACTTCCACAAGCTGAAGCTGAACCTGACAATCCATTCCAGTGTAAACGCACGCCAGCAGCATGATGCATCAAATACTACATTTGGTCGCCTTGAGCACTTTGGCTAGTGCCATAGTCCGCCCAAACGTCCTGCCTGAGTATCAGCAGGAGATCATCAGGCCTTCACCAGGTGTTGACAGCAACGACAAGGTCCACTTCCAATCTACTATCCGAGATGTCCTTCTGGCAAACCAAATTATTCCACAAGTCCTTGATGACTTCGAGCCAACCTACTACCTAGATCTCTCATTCTCCAAAGACCACGAGAGAGTCCTCATGGGAAACGACATTCCTGTCAAATCCGTCTCCGAACGTCCTACTTTCACTTTCCATCATCTCACGGGCCCACCTGACTATGGCGATCCACCAAACGACAACAATCTCACCTTCACTCTTGCTCTGACCGATCCAGATGCTCTATCCCGAAAACACCCGGTTAAGAGTGAAATGTGCCACTGGCTCGTGACCAATCTGACCACACCCATCGGCAGTCAGGACACAGACTGGCCGGAGCTGATGGAGATCGTCGAGAAATTCGAGCGTTTGTTCGACGATGAGATCGATCTTGACTTTGACCTGGGCGAGTCCAAGACAGATAAGGAGCCTGGCGAAGTCAAATCGTACGTGCCGCCTGCGCCCCCGAAGAAGACTGGTCCTCATCGCTATGTATTCGTTTTGCTCGAAGGCGACGTGTCGGACCTGAAGCCACCAAAGGAGAGACCTCATTGGGGCTATGGCAAGGAAAGGCATGGTGTGAGAGACTGGGCTGAAGAGAATGACTTAACGGTTGTTGGTGCCAATTTCTTCTTCGCTCAGCACAAGAAGCAGTAGATGCACCGTGGCAATCTTCTATCGAGCAGCAACCGAGACGTGATAAAAGGACGCTACATGATGAATGCTTTGAGATTCCAACCATCATGCTTAGACGCTTCAATAGTAAGACACCTTATACTCGCCTTGTGTTCCTGGGAATGCACCAACTGGACCTGGGCCCCGTGAATCTTGGTATTCTTCGTTCTCGTCTCCAGAGCTGTCTTGGTCCATCGCGTCGATATCCGGAGGTGCTCTCATCTGCACTAATTCATCCTCGCTGAGTGTTGGTCGCTGCCATTGCTCGCTGCCAAGCGGCATGTTCATGCCGCTCGGCAGGGTACTTAGAAGAGGCTTGTGCTCAGGCACTTTCTGAAAGTGCACTGTATTGTTCGATTTGACCAGTTTCTTCTCCAGATACTCGAGGATACGCGCTTCCTCGGATTTCCCAGCGTCCGTACCCCAGCGAGCACTCCGTTTCTCTATTCTCTTATCTTCTTTTCTCTCCTGCCATGACGCCTTGAGCTTGCTGAGGCCGCTTGCTTTGCTGTTGCCATCCTTCATATTGATCTCCAGACCAAGCTCGGCCAACCCAGCGTAGATCCATGCCACGGCCTTGCCTGTCTCTCCGTGCAGATCGGCACCTACTGCTTGGAATCGACATGCACGAGCCCTTGCTGTACGCTTTAGATCGTCCACGTAGTCAATCAAGTCTTTCGACACTCGCTTTTCCGCCTTGAGTATTGCGCCGGCACTAGCTGCGTGCTCGGCGGCACCGACACAGAGACGCGTCAGGACTTGCGCCCTAGTCTTTGGAATTTCCGGTGCTTTAATCATCCAGTCTCGGTCTGATTCGTTGCGAGACTGTACAACCACGGCTGGGTAGGGGTCATCTTTGAAGGCATTGAGCATGTTGAATTCTGCTTGGGCAAGACGCTGCAGAGCCGATTGAGTATTGACAGAGACATCAACCGCAGAAGGTGCGAGCTCTGGTGGTCCATCTCCCACATTTGCTCTCTGTACGAGGAAAGTGTGTATGTTGCATGCTGTTCTCAGGTGGCGCGTAGCTGCTTGGATCAGGCTAGTCCGTTGTTCCGGATTCGGGACAGATGATGCATATAAGCCAAGTAGAGCCTGGCGAGCCAGTAGATTCTGAACAGTGGCGTATGTTTGATGCGCGAAGAAGAACTCGTAGTCCAACCCCTGTCCTCGAACTCGATCGGCGTCGCGACCAGGTATCGGGCCTGATGAGAGGGTTGGGCGCCACTCGACCTCAATTTCCTTGGTCAATGCAAGTTCGACATCTTCATCATTGATAGCGGCACCGCTTAGGGCGAGATCGAGCGTGCAGATGTACTTCAGGTACGAGGTCAGGGCTGAGAGGGCTTCATTAAGATTAGTTGACTGCTCGGCAGCGGAAAGCCTCTTGTGTGTCTTCAATGTGGACCTCAGGAGATTGCGCTGTGAAGTCGCCGTCGAAGGCAAGGACGGATGTGTTGTGGATGTAAAGTGCTGTTGGTAAGATAGATGCGACGTGGTAGGAAGAACGAATGGAAAAGGCATCCTGCCTCAAGTGGTGAAATTGTGTTTGGCTGAAGTCAGTCCAAGAGTTTGCATGAAAGTCAACTTATCACACATGCTTCGATCTATATTCATGCATCCCATGTACCTTTCTTAACCTTTCTGTCGCTGTAGCACAGCCTTCATGTGGGACGTTCTCTACGTCGCTAATCGGCATACCAAGCATTGCCTTGCTTGGCTACCAAGGAGAAGGGACAAATGGAGCAATCTGACTTGCGGGCTTGGAGACCGACTTGGCAAAATCGAGACTCGACGAACCGGTCCCTTCCAGGCGCAGCAAACACAAGAAATCGAAAGTACTATAGCATGCTAGTAGCAAACGCGTCGGTATACTCGGACCATGTTTCGGCGCTCAGAGCAAAGTCAAAGGGTCAGAAAACATGTTTATTCCTTGTTATTTGATGCTTGGCCTCACGTTATCCGTGACGGCCTCCAAGATTGTCCCATATACAACTAAAGAAGACCAATATCGACAGCCTCAGCGTTTTGCCACCGAGGTCTAGCCGCACCTGTGAAAACACCCTGGCACCTTGCTCGCTCAAAACAACTCATACGTTCATATAGGCGCAGTATTGTTGCCCGCACCCTCAAGCTTTCACTTGAACAAGGCTAAAGCCTTGGGCAATCGGCTCTTTGGAGCAGGACGTGAGGAGCTCGGGCCCACCATAGAGGGCTCTTGTGCTTCCCATGGTGCAGCTTGGGTGCGCACAACCATACTTGAACTGAGCCCAAGCCGAGCTCGCGAACTGTCCGGCCTTCTCGCAATGTCGCGTTCCACGCGATCGACTAAGAGTTCCTGATACCTGCGCAGGGGCAAATCAGACCCCCTTCCAGGTCTTTCCTGAACGTCACTTATACGCAACGGCGTAGCTTCTCCTGCAAGGAAAGCATCAATTTGGCCGGCAACGGCGTGCTTCGAGCGCACATGGGAGTTGACATTCGACGTTTCTGTATCCGAGACACACTGAACAGGGGAAACCGCACGATCAGATGCACACGTTGGCGTGACTGGCGACACTTCTCGGGGTGTCAGTACAGGCGACGAGCTGTGTTCTGGCTTTATACCGATCGTGGGCCCATAATGCTCTCGCGGAGAGTATCCGTATCCTGACTGATCGTTCGGCCCGCTGTAGTTTGTCGCCATACTATTTACACTCTGCCATCGTTGTGGTAGCGCAACGTTGGGCTGCTGTTCGTTGTGCTGAAAGAACGGAGTAACTTCTGGCACACTCGTGTCGGAAGGCGACCGTACTGGCTGTGGACGCACGGCAGAGACCGCTTGCCGACGATAATTCTCTTGGGAATCTTCAGATGATGTGGTATATACTGAAGAAGGATAATATCTATTCATCGGCCTGTCGGGGTTTCGACCGGACTCAGCACCGCCAGTGGTCCACACGTCTGATTCTTGTGGCGAACGAGTTTGTTGTCGATGAACGGAATTGCGTCCCGAACTTGCCGCGCTGTGAGAGTGCACGATTTGATGCCGCGCATGGGAACTTTGTTGACTCATTCGTTTTCGCCGTTTCTCTTCTCGCTCGTGCTGCTTCACGACTTCTGGAACACCATCCCATTTTGAATTCACTTTAGGCACATGGTCAGGCAATTTGCGAGCGCTCACGTCCGGTACTGCTTGCGGCGTGGCAGCACCGTGCTTGGCCTTGAGATCTGCTTCAACCTGAGCCAATGCCGCTAACGTAGGCTCCTTGGCAAACAAGCCACTCAGGAACGAATTCTTCTTCCTTGCTGGTGCAATAGTCTCTACTGGGGTGGTCGGTCTGACACTGGAGTTGCGAGCCCGCTCCGTGCGGCTAACGTTGTTGGCTTGAATCGCTGTTTCTTGAGCGTGAGCTCTGGTTTCATCGGCTTCTTCCTGAGGTATGCTTTTGCGATAAGCAAGCTTCGGTACACGAGTGGCTCGCACGTCTGGGTTGCGAGGACTCGATGGCAACGACATGTTGAAGGACGTTGCGTTAGAAAGTCCTTCAGTGGTGGCGAGCAATGTCTCTCGATATACCTTTAAACGTATACAGGACGCAACCAGGTCTCTAGCAAGACAGTATAGATATCCGAAGTTGCTCGACTAATACGTGGAGCTAAAAACGTGAAATGTTTCTCAAACATGCCCCTCCTACGAACAAGGCAGTATGCTTGTAAAGAAGACTGGCTTCGCATAATGAACTACTGGGGTAAGCGAGAAAGCAAGGATGAGCAGCCAAAGAGAAAATACCATCAAGGGCGGTAGACCGCATAGAGGTGCTCATTGGCAGACTCGAAGACAGCTCTGTGAGCTTGTCACAGAATGCACCGCGGGAAACACGAAAGTCAAGCGTAAACACTGAAGAACGAACGAATCTAACTTAGGTTAACGGAGCAATGCAGGGAGCTGAAAAACGTGGAGTGAGTAAAAGAGGAGTCGCACGACGATTTGACGTCAATAGCTTCCACACAAGCGACAGAAAGCTACGCAAAGATCTCCTCGCACCGAAGGTTCCGCAGACGCCCCTGTACCGTAAGCCATGCTGCATCCATCCCAGTGGGCCATGTGCTTTCTAGTCGGGCGTCAGAAGTGATGCTCGATCATACCACTCCATAAAGGTGATTCGTAGCTCTTGTGCAGCTTTCGTCGAAGGTGCAGAGGACAGCCACTGACAGGAGTGTGGGACTTTGAGCAATCCGTCTCATACAGAAATCATCACTGGGCCCACAATGAATTCAGAAAAGCCCACAGTACACTGCTTCGTAATACAAGCCGATAAGTAAATACGCGGCACCTCAGCTGAAAATAGCCCGCACGTGGACTGTTGAGAAAGAGCAATCTGAACGGCAGTGCAACCTGGGGTGGAGAAGCCGTTGAGATTGATGATCGTTTGGCCGATCTCTAACCGAAGTACTTGTACTGTACACAGACAAGAGGTCATGCTTCTCCTTCTTGCCCCCGTGCCCTCTAATGCCGGGCTACTCGACTTCGAACGCAGCCTATACTAGTCTGGATGGCAAGCGCTGCGTCTGCGTAGATACTATGCAGAATATGATCGTAGGAACACATGGGATGCTCTGTGCTACGGTGGGTATTTTTGTGGCTTCCGGAAGACATGCAGTAGAGCAGAATCTTCAACCAACGAAGGCTTCACAGTGACTTGTGGTCTGGATACATTCTCCGTGGCTGTTCTATTGGAAGTACCGCAGTTCAGGGCAACTCGGGATCCGGCTCTTTTGTTTATCCAGAAGCAGGCATTCCGGTGGTGCTAATAGTGGTAGCGAGCTTCTAGTGTCGCTTACTCTTGTTTGCGGCATTGTCAAGTTATCGTAGGGAAGTCGCGTGCCTTGTCTACAAATGAACCGCTCAAACGATTGCTCCAGACTTCCTGTGCCGAGTCAAAGGTCTCGACAGCTCTAATACGATGGCAAGGCTGTTTGGCATCGATATTTCGCCATGCCAACCTGAATGAGTCACGCCTTCGTCGACCGCTGTTTGCTGTAGGGAAAACATTCGTTGTTACACAGTATCCACAACAGTTGGTGACAGAGCGTCACACCGCTGCCAGAGTTACTGCACTAGCACCGTTGTCGGTTATTCCGTGACAAGTCGGTGGCACTCGTTATATTGTCCCAGTCAACAATTTTGTACCGTTACAAAATCTTGAGTAATCTCCACACACCCAGTCATTTTGCCTCCGACCAGCCGAAATCTTGCACAGATTGGTCAATTTTTCACTTCCTTTCCGGCCCCTGGGAGTCTTCTCTCTTCCTCAAACTCTTGACTAACGACATTCTTCCAACTATGTCCGGTGACGAATCAGCATCGGAGCAACAGCCTTCGCGAAGACTGAAACTCGTGCTCAAAACTTCTCCTCTGTCAACGCCTGTTGACTCCCGTTCTGCTAGCACTGTTGCACCGAAGGATGAGTCTAGCAGCCCTCCGAGGCCTTCGTACTCCCCTGTGACACCGACGCTCTCTCATGAGAAGCTGGTGGGGCAAGAAAAGCCAGACAGCCTTGAAAAGCAATTGATTGACGAGCCAGCACCGTTGCCGCTCAGTCTTGACGACAATGCAGATGCTATAGCATTACGAGCCACAATATCCTTGTTGCAGATGCAGCGTCAGCAAAGTCTCAAGGATATGCGTGACCTCGACAAAATCAAAGACGCTGCGTTGGAAGATCCTCGGGGCTTCGCAGATGAACTACGAGCAGGCAAATTGAAGAAGCCGCTGTCTGGTGAGGTTGCTTTTGACGATGTCGAGTATGAGGAAGGGGACAACGACGGCGAAGCTGCCCAGAGCGAAGCAACAGCATCGAGATTTGGGCGCCTGCCTAATACACAGAACATAGCTCGATGCCCACCAATCGAGTGGTCTAAGTACCATATTACTGGTAAGCCGCTGGACAACATGCATGAAATGCAGAGAAGGTATCCTGGTATATCAGAGTACCAGCTCGCAAGGGGCGTCTCGCCGGGTGAGCACGAAGTCACTGCGCCATACAGGCCTTTCAAAGATAAGCTGTATACGGACAATGGCCCCAAAGGATGAGGAAGTCTGCCAATGCGCAGTATAACCATACTGTGTTTATCTGTCAACTCAAAGAAAGCTAATTCTGTTGGCAAAGCGCAAGCTTCAGAAAATCCAGCTTAACTCTAGCCGGAATTCCGCCATCGTGATCGAAATGATGTTGAAAGGCATTGAATCGCGAATATAGCAACTCGATGTTGCTCTTTCTAACCAATACCTGGATCTGTCCATATCATGCGCATTGATAACCTACTGGCCGCCTTGCATCAGTCATACCTGAGACGCAAGCACCCTAGGAATTGACACCGGCCATGTCGCTGATCATCTGCTTCAATTCTTTGAACTCCCCCTTGATTGTAAGGACTTCCAGCTTTCTGCGTACACCGCACTCTGGACAGTGAGCACCATTCTGCCTAACGGCTTTGACGGTGACCCTCTTTTTGAGCTCCATAGTCACGCCTGGGGTCCAACTTCCCCTGATACGGCCCTTGTCCTTGATGAACGCCTCCCTGACAAGGTCCTTCCGCCGGAAACGAAGGCACTCATAGCAAAGCCTGTACCTTGGCGGCATCCACTTTTTAAGTCTTTGAAGAACAGGTATAAGATGCATCAAGTCGGATTGCTTCACAGCGGCCTTTCTAGGCTTCTTCGCTGACCCCTTCTTGTCAGCGGAAGTCGTGCCGGCACTTGTGGACGATGGTTTGGACGATTTTGCTGTCGATGCTGACGGAACCTCTTTGGGACCGGGTTTCAACATCTCGAACATGGCCGCATTCCATTTGCAGGTGAGGGCGAACATGAGTCTGTCAGCTGGCTGTTCAATGAAGGACCAAATGTGGCATTTGAGTTCGTTAGGCAGAGCAGACAGAAAGCCAGTCTGTGCGAGCTGGCCGGTTGAGTACTGTCAGGATTAGCAAGGAGTTTTGCTGGCATGGGAGCGACTTACGATGTGCTTACTGATCTCACCAAGCTGCGCTCTGATCGTCGGCTCTTTGACTAGTCGTCTTTGGCTCTCAAGAGTCATTTTTGCATCTCTGGCCAGCTGAAGCTCCTTCTTAAGGATAGCCTCAGCCTCAGCGGCGCTGTTCCCGGAGTCAGTGAAGGATATATGGAGTGTACCAAGTCACTCACAGCTTGGGACATGTGGTACCAAGGTCAACAGGCATATTGACTGACTGATTGGGAGACAAAAGACTAAATCGTGAATGGTGTACTGGACCGGTATGCGTAAGAGGAAAGCAATGGCCGCAGAAGGAAAGGAGGGCTACGAGACAGGCAACTTTCAAGCACGTCGTCGTTTGCAAACTGATCTCGTCTTCAGAAATTTCGAGCCACTCTCATGTCAGCGCTCATGTCAGGTCGAGTCGCTGAGGGTTTTCTGAGCATTAGAAAAGACATCACATTCGAATGCTTGGCAACAGCTTGTTGCTCTTCAATTGTCTCTCAGAGCTGCAGAGGTATTCCTGTAGTCCTTGATGTGAAGTGGCGCATGTCCACGAACCTTCAGGGGGTCTCGGGGTAGACTGCGTGCACCCTCAGAAACATCAGAACCACATCTCAAACTTCCAAAAACAGAAGCGAAGTTTGGGCTCTTTCGATTCAAGCTTGATGGCTTCATTCCGCACCAGCTGCTCTTCGATCTGTACATTAATTGCGCGACACATGGTGGGGAGCATTCCAAGAACGATGCTCCATTCCACATGTGATACCAAACTCCTCTCCAAGCTCGAACGTCCATCCTGACAAGTCACCATCGCCATACATTCTCCCATAAATGCAGCGCCAGAAGATATCCGCTCATACGTCTAACATCTCGCCATCAAGCGCGACATAATCTCGCTTCAACGACAGATATGGCAATTCCATGGATAAGATGTGCTCGCTATTGAAGGCTATCTTGCATGACTAGCCGCGCTTGCATGCGTGAGACGGTAGTGGGCTATCTCTTGAATGATGTCATTGTAGCAGAGCAAAAATGCGGTCATGTTCATGGTACGAAAGTCAAATCACCCTGTTCACATCCCGCGGTTTGCGCAGATTTAAGCCATAGCATTCGTTGATCTGAACAGAAAAATACCTATCATTGCTATTGTCACCGTTAGCAAACCACGTGTGTGAAAAGTGTACATATCTGGAGTCGCGAAACTGACATTAGCTAGCAACGAGCACATATCTACCCTTATCAACCTCTACATCACACAACCATGTCTGGCCTCGACCCCCAAGCGCCATCTCAGCCGACACAGCAGACTGGTATGCACGAACTTCGCACTCGAGATGTCATGGTCTAATGCATATGTCAAAGGACTGAATCAAGCACAAAATCCAGCTGGAAAGACCGATGAAGAGAAAGCCACTTCGCAAAAGCCAACCAACGAGGGTGAGGTGCCAATTGACCACCGAGAGCAGCACGATGTACCATCTCAACATGGTGAGGCTGCGACTGGCTCTTCGTTGGCTCGTGGAGACACTGGCCCACTGAAAGAGAAGGATATTGGACAGTCAAACTCCCACCCATACTCGAAAGAGCCAAACCTGGAGGGCGAGCAAATGCGAGCGCCTGGCGAGGGCGAAGTTGCGGAGGCCGTCAAGACCGGCGGTGGTGGCGGTCACCTTGGTCAAGAGAGCTTGACGCAGAATCTTGATGCAAAGACCGAAGCACACAGAGAGGAGCTACATTCTAGAGGCCAGAAGACAGGGGCTGAAATCGAAGAGGAGGGGAAGGAGGACTGGACAGGTAAGAAAGCTGATGTCGGAGAGGCATTGGCTGGAAGAGGCAACAAAGTTGTTTTGGCACCAGAGGAGTAAGTTTGTTGACGATGCGATGACCCTCAGCAACCCCTCAACAACCCTCATCACCAGGTTGAAGCGCCACCCTCAGTCACACCCACGCCCGAGGCAACACGACGAGGCCAGCAACTCAACAACACCCACACCTGACATGACTAGCGTAGAAGCATTGCTGACCGACTTTTGAAGGAATTTGGACACTGGCAAGCAAAGTTTGAGACCAGATGATACCCTACAGCTTGCGTGAATTACTGAACAACGATGAAAATGATAGACATTTCACAGGATGCCCTTCTCCGGATTCGTCGTTCACGGCCTCGGGTTTTACGGAATATTTGTTCCATCTGGTCCGTGCGTTGCGAGTTCTGCTTTGGACTAACAAAGAAGCACACTACTCCAACACCAAATTGTCGAGGGTATGGTTCAGCCAGACAAAGCCACAATGAAACTCGTTGTCTGACCGTGTTCTCTGATGATTGCATGCATGCATACCTGTCTGCTTCTCTCGATGCAAATGGCAAAATGTCGTTTCGCGACATGTCTGTTCCTGGTCCTCAGACCTCGTACCTGCCACACCAAGCTAACGGTGGAAGCAGCTTTGGCCGGTCGGACAAGCTGACTGATAGGTTCTGGAGCACCTCCAGCCAATGTCTCGGTGAGAAGCACTACAATCCTCTTCATACACGGTAGTCGCAGAAGCGGGCCGGAAAGGATGTGCTTCCACACCACTTACCTTTTCTCACTATGCGGCCATACGTCGATATCATTGAACCCCGTCAGGCATACCAAACCGTGCAAGAAAGCATTCACAACGCCAGAGACAGCAGACTTAAAGCGTCACGGGCCCGGTGCGCCAACATCCGTCCATGCTCGCGCTTTGTCCTTCCCATCGCCTCAAGAACTCGAGTTCGCAAAGCGACTCCACGACTCAGTACAAGCTTCGCCTGTCACTACCATAGCTTCAACAAGTCGAGATCGTGATGAAACCGACATCATAGACGCGTATGGGGCAAGTCAGGTCACCGCCGCCCCGGTTCGAGGAAGATATAAGTCCGATTCCGAGCAGCTGATGGTTCCACCTCCGTGCCCAAACCTGGCCCGCCATCCACTGCATACGTACATTCTTCCTCTGCTCTGTGCGTCGTGCCAGCACGCCCGGCTGCAGAACATAGCACATTTCGAGGCCCAAACGATCAGGGAAAGTGTGGAGCGCGAGCAAGCGTTCGGATACAATAAGAATGGCGTGGTTGACCCAGAACGCAAAAAGATCGTAAGAAATAGTGGGGCTAGGAGGAGAGGAGAACTAATTCCACTGATATGTGTTGAGGAGGCAAGGATCGAGAACGAGAATATTCCAGCTGGCGAAGACGTGCAACAGGCCGAGACAAACGCAAGTGAAATCGTTGAGCAGGACGAAGAGAGCAAAAGGCTGGTCGCTGAGATGGAGCAGATGAACGCGCAAATCCAAGCCACGAGTATAGGCAGTGCGGTTGTCGTGACTGCTGATAGAGACGTAAACGCGGACGCCGAGAAACGGGACTCAAAGTCTGGCCAAGCCCCCACGGCCGAGAAGACCACGACGACCTCTTCCAGCTGGTCTTGGTGGGGACGTTCAACCGCAAATGCTTTGCCGAAGCCTGCATCGCCAGCATCCGAGAAGCCAAAGCAGGACTCTAAACACAAGAAGAGAGCATCGATATTCTCTATGGGAGCTCCTCAGCCCGCATCGCCGCGTGTCGATGTGTCGAGGGACGGGTTCGGGCGGAATTTGAAGGGTATGAATCGGATTATGGGTTGGGATGGCGGAGGCACACAAGGCACATAAGACTTGGATCCGATGAGCAATGCATGTGGCTCGTTCGATCAAAAGTTGCACTTTGGAGGACGATTCGTCAAGTACAGGAGTAATCTTGGCGGGCCACTGGTACCGACATCGATCAAACACCCAAGAGCAACTTCAGCGTGTGGCATAGGCCATGATCAAATGTACAGATGAAGGCATCGACAGAGTTACCGCTGTTGGACACACCGCATTGTGGTACCTGTGGTTGGTACTAGATGTTTAAACGTAGATACATGTTAGCAGGCTTTGTGTACCTAGGTCAGAATGCAGTGAAGGTAAAACAGCACTCGCTTGAGCCTTGTCAGTCAACTTGAAGGTAAGAAGTACCTCCATTGCTAATTGGAGATTCAGTGCGTGGCTATGCAAGCGCTTCTGTGTCGCCGTATTTGCTTGGCATGAGTAGTTGAGGAGCTCCCGCCAATGGGAAGCTTGTCGAATGACAGCAGCGACCTCGAATTGTTCTGCGCCGTCGCAAAGCACCTAGAGCAAGCGTCTCGAACTTAGCTGCCACAAAGACCATACTTCAGTATCGACCGAGCGCGCCACACCTAGAGCAACGAGAGTCTTTGCGATCTGCCGGGCTACCCACCAAGCCGTGACCCTCATCTCTCAGTCCACCGACCCAGGCCGCCAACATGCCCACACCAGAATCAGAGTCCTTCTTGAGAAAGAAGCCAACGGTCCCACCGACATTTGAGGGTGTCGACCTCGGAAACAGTGATGCCGTGGCCAACGCCCGAGATGCCATTATCCGTGAGCAATGGGTACAAGTGATGATGGCACGACTAGTGAGAGAGGAGATGGGCAAATGCTACCACCGAGAAGGCGTGAACCATCTTGAGAAGTGCGGGAAATACAGAGGTTTGTTGTGTTCTACCTGCGCTAGTGTGGAAGAGGTGGTGCTAACACTCACGGCGGCAGATCGATACCTACAGCTGCTGAAGACGGCCAAGGTACACGGTTACAAGGGATACGAACAGAACTATATGCAGGACAAGGCGGAGCAGAATTATATCCAGACAAACTACCCAACGGCTACACAAGCCCTGGGATCGAAGGGGTCGGATTTCAGGCTGGGGAACACCCTTGGGCCAAAGGGCGAGAAATTCTAAGCTACTCATGATGGACAAGAGGCATTACACGTCGGCGCAAATGTATATATTATGGGCAAGAACATCCAGAGACAGGCCAAACGGCAGCTGAGAACAATGCATTTCAAGCTTGTTAATCACAGTGGGGCTGCAAACATGGCGAAACCTTGGGAAGCCGTTTTGCTTTAGCAGCTCGATCATTGCTTGCAGGTGCAGTGCATGGTCTCAGCTATTGCCTGCCATGTTGCTGAAGACCAATTACACAGGTCGATTACTGCGAGCAGATCCAATGTTGACTGAGGTGACCAACACAGGATCTATAACTTCGCATTTTCCTAAGTGCGTGGTCGATATCAGCTGTGGCGTGCCAGCAAATTGAAAGCGATAGCGAGGTCGAGGTCGAACACGAGTTCGAGTTGGTGGCTAGGTAGGCAGGTCGGGCGTCAGGTAACAGGTCAGCAAGTTTCGTTGAAATGACTTCAGTCTAATGCACAGTAGCGTCAATTGCTGCACAGGGGACGGCGGAGCAGCAGAGCTTCCTCGTAGCGACAACCTGCTCTATGGCCTGAGCTACTGCGATGGTTTAGGCCACAACTCAACGCCTCTGAACAGCAGCGGGATCTACACTATGAACGGTCACAGAACCTTACGCTCGCAGGCAAGACGGCGAATCTCTACACGGACTGCACTTCTCTCTGCCCATCGTGGCCCGATCGGAGATTGTGCGAATTCTAACAGGTATGCTTGGAGTCTTTCGGAATAGAAGCCCCGTCTGGCACTACCCCAGCAAGCCGGCCGCGGAGCAGAATCACGAAGTACACGAGCATACCTTGTTCTTGATACGTGGAAAGGCTCGGCCTAATTCTCCCCGCCGTTCCTTCCCGTCTCCACACCTTGACGAATTAGTGCTAAGCTAACGGTCTTGCAGGATTAAGACATGACAAGTCCAGCATCAGCCAAGTCCAGACAGCCTGGGCAGCCGGCAATGATGTCTTGACTCAAAGTCTTGTTTTCACCGTATCACCTGATAATTAACAATGTCCTAGATTACCCCCAGTCTTGTTCTAACCTAGTACTCTGGCAATTATCGTACTGAGCGTCGAGCTCACTACCCCACGATATGTTTCCGGCACGTTGCTAGCCTTCTCTGCTGTCGCTCGCGAACCTTTCCTTCTCCATGACGAGGAGGCACGGAAACTCTGTACTGCGTGGCAGACGCAATGCAGATGGTGAAAATTCGAGAAGCTCTGAAGAATGGCTTTGTGCTATCCTCATTCGCCCAATGCCACGGACCTGTTTCGTGGCGGTACTAGACCCTTGAGAATAGAAGGGCACCGCTGCTGACGACCCTGCTCACCTATTACTCACGCCAAGACTCCTGCCCGCTACGCGTTGGTCTTCTGGACCCTTGGCTGTTTTGCTTGAGCAAGACACGGCGATGCTATCGGCATGATCGGCGACTGAACTCTTGTGAAGCCGGAACCTGCCACCTCAAAGATGTGATATAAGACTGTCGGTAGCGCCAGGAGTCTGAGCTACGTGTCACACGATATCACTAAGCCTTACATCCTACCTACTACATCCGTCAGCTACACAACATCATGTATTCAAAAAGCTCGGCACTTACTCTAGCCCTCGGACTGTCAACCGTCCTTGCGTGCCCTGACCATGACTTCCACACCCAACGAAAGACTAGAGACCTTAGCATACACAAGCGCGCAGACCCTGTTGCTACAGAATGGGCGTACGATGAGTCGTACGACTGGGCAGAGCTCAGCGAAAGTAAGTCACTTCCAGCCCGGGCAGCAGCTCGTGTCTTGTCCTAGCCATGGCCCCTAACATGTTTCAACAGACTACACTCTCTGCCAAACGGGAACGCATCAATCTCCAATCCCTCTCCTCCTAAACCAGGGCTTGTCACTCAAACACACCCCCTACTTCGACCACTACGACATGAAAGCTCCGGGCGAGTTTTACAACTGGGGCTACGGTCCCGCAATGACCTACGAGCACGAGGAAGGCGACTACAGCACGCTTCCAAGCTTCACCTTCGAGGAAGAAGACGGCGTCAACGAGACGGTCTACTCAACAGGCTGGCACATCCACGCCCCGGCAGACCACACCGTCCAAGGCGACCGAAGCAAAGCCGAGCTGCACTACGTCCACGTCGACTCCGAAGGCCACCCACGCGCCGTGCTCGCCTTCCGCATCGACCCCGGCAACAGCGAGTCAGCCTTCTTCGACTCGCTCCCAGACCTGATCTCGTACCGCGCCACCGAAGAGCGGATCAACGCAACCTTTAGCCCCAACGCCGCGCTCGAACAGACCAGGACCAGAGACACGTCGTTCAACCCCAACACCGCGCTCGCCCAGGTCAAGGACTTTGACGAGTTCTGGACGTACAAGGGCAGCTTGACCAGCCCGCCTTGCACCGAGGGCGTCCGCTGGTTTGTCGCCAGAGGCATCATGTTCATCCACGACGACCAGATGCGCAACCTGCTCAACGTGTCGCGGTACTCGGCGCGGGACGAGCAGCAGGTCTGGCGACACCAGATTAACGTTTAAGATATACTTTGTGCTTGCGAATCTGGAGTGGAATCAGCGTAGCGTGGCTTGGCATGACAACAGGGTGGGAATAGACTGGGCAATGCTGGAGTAGGTAGGGGGATGTGTGCAACAGCATGTGCACATTCTTCGGCACACACTGCGTCCCATAAAAAAATCATGAATCAACCTTTATTCTTCTCTTAGCTCTATTTCAGGTTTCTGTTTACTTCTGTCCTCTCTCCTCTCACGTCGTTCCCGTGCCTCTCAGAAAAGAACAAACAAGCTCCTTCGATGTCCGTTTCTAGGGAGTCGGCTTCCTGCCTCTCCTCTCCTCTTGTCTTCGTCGATTGTCTTTTCTTTCTTACGTGACCAGTCAGTTAGTCACGCTAATTGAGTGGACGGACGGGGGTGCTGCACGCGCTACGTCGTTTGCAAAAGGCTGTTTCTGTTCTGGGGGTGACGAAGGGGGATCGTCGAGTGACTAATTAGTCGAGCTGAGCTGAGCTGGGCTGATTGGCGTAGGTCAAGGCAAGGCACGGCTGGCGGGACGCTTTTGATACGCGCTGTCTCGATCGGTTGAGTGCTCGTCACTGTTTCGCGTACGGTAGCTTCGACTTAAAACAGGGCAGATGAACGAAACCATGCGCACTGTGTTATCTCGTCTTAGGCCCCCTCCTGACTACTGACATCTTGGTCATCACCTTCCTCGAACTCAACCTCCTCCTCGACGTCGTCCTCGCCCAGCTCTCCCAGATCCGCGTCTTGGCTGTCGTTGTCATTGTCGTTGTCATCGTCTTCCCCGTCGAACGCATCCTCCGCCAACTCGACCTCCCCTTTGACATCCCACCTGTCCCCCCGTGCCGCCTGGCTCACGTACTTGACGAACCTCATCGTCCCTTTATCCCTCAAGACCACACAGAAGGTGTTCCACGCAGGGGCGTTGGTGAAGAGGATCCCACCGTCATCGTCCTCGGCGTCGTTGCCGGCGGACTGGTAGACGGCCGGATCGTAGTTGCGCGACTTCCGGCCCACGCTGGGCAGGGCTTTGCTGTGGACGGAGTCACCGTCGTCGTCGGCAGCCATGTAGATTTCTTCGCCGCCGTATTCGGGGCGGTCGATGTCGACGAGCGTGTCTTTGTCTGGCATGTCTTTCGACGAGGATGAGGCGCCGTTAGCACCGGGCTTGTGTTTTCCGTTTGTATTTGCTTTTGGCGCCGGTGGATCGACGGCGGCGTTGGGGTCGTCGCGGTCCCAGCCCGTGCTTGGTGTCAAGTTGATGGTGAACTCTAGGCGTGGTTGTTCGCCGGTATATGTGTTTGCGAGGGCGTAGTCGCCACCAGCGCGGAAGCGGCGGGCGAGGGCATGCTGGCGCAGGAGGCTTGATGGTTGGAGGCCTGTGGCTAGAGCGAGCCACTTCTTAAAGGCGTGCGAGTGTAGGAGATCGTTCAAGAGTTGAGCGATTGGGTTGTAGTCACTCGCTGGTGCTGTGGACTCGGTGAGGTAGGCGAAGCGATGCTTGTGCGGAGGCCTTGCTATTGGCCATGGATTGACGTGTGATTCAAAGGCTGGCTGGTCAAGACGCTCGATGTAGGGTTTTAGATGCTTGGTGAACTTTTCTGCTAGGAAAGCTTCGAGTTGGAGCATTGAGGTTTCCTCGAAGGATTCGGCTAGCTCTTCGAGCTTATCAGGGACGAGAAAACCAGGTGTGATGTATTGCAGGAGGAATGTGAGGTCTTGCTCGGTGAGGAGTGTCTCGTCTTGGTCATCCTCAGCGCCGGGGTCTTTTTCGGTGCCGGTGGCTTGTGCATTTGCTACAGCTCGAGGCTCGTCGAAATGCCTAAAGAGAGTTTGTGGTTCGTCAAACTCATCGGCTGCGCCTTGTAGCTGGGCCAAGCTGGACTTTTGGGCCTGGGCCTCCTCGGCACCTGCCTCGAAGCCGTCCTCTCCTTCTTGTGGGATGTGGAACCAGCCACTGACGGCCATCCTGACCCTGCCCTTGTCCTCTTGGGCATCGTTGCCGTGGTAGACTTCTTCGACATCGTGGTAGCTTTCACCGGGCCGGACGGCAAAGAAACTCAACTGTGAGAAGCTCGGTGGGATGTTCACGTTCCACTCGGCCAACGGCACCTTGATGTCCTCTCCCGCTTTGTTCTTTTTGGGCTCGGTGGGATACAGCCTCAGCCCACCACCCCACTCTGCTTGCCAGGAATTGTCGGGATCGGTCAAGTAAAGGATGTAGCTGACTCTTCTGCTCCCGATGACATCGTCGTGGCATAACAAATAGCTGCCGGGGGTGTAGACATTCACAGCCATGTCGGTCTTGCGGCCGGACAGCTTGCCTGCGCCAGTGACTTCTGACACCCATTCTCGGAAGTCTGGACTGTATAGGGCATCTCTCAGTTTGACCAGGCTCGGCAGACGCTTCAGAGACTCCTGGTCGAGGTTGGAAAGGTTGGCTAGATCGCCGGATTGGTGGATGCGATATATGTCGGTCTCCTTGAGGGTGAAGTGGATGCTGTCGGTGATCTCGCTACGGACGTTGCGCAAGAGATCTTCCTGTATCAGGCTCGAGACGACTGCATGTGGATAAGGCTCGCTAGTAGTGTAGCTGTCGTGGAAGGACTTGACCGTGGCCGGCTCGAACAGATCATCTCGAAATGCTTTGCGGATGTCGCTCGTGTGGCGCTTCTTCAATGGTGGGGATCTTGCGCCTCCACCCTCTGCTTTGCGCTTCAGGGTCGTGTTGGCAGTGGCCGCCATGGTGTGTGTTCGTTAGAGAAGCAGTTGTGAGACAGCGCTACCGGTGTTGCTTTCTGCTACAAAATACAAAAATTCGAGCCGGCGTCCAAAAGCGGTAATTTTCGACAAGCTGGATCCTCTTTCGCCCATGTGGCTCCATCCAGTTCAGTTCGTTGAACATGTGGCACCACTCAGCAACTTGTCTACGAAGGTGAGGTGGCTGCTGTTGCCTCTGTGCTATGATATTATCTACGTAGTCGTTAGTCGTTGGAAAAGAACATGATTCAAGTGAAAAGCCACCGTCGTCCATCTGTTCCCCGCCATCCTCAACTGCGATCAGGCTCTCTCTGTGACCGCCACTCTAATTCTGCCTGAACACTCTCCATCTGCGCTTCTTCATACCCCGGCGGCGCATCAACGGGTACTGCACCCTCAACGCCACCGTTTGCTCTCCCCCTGTCCACTTCTTCCTCCCTACTCCTCCTCTGTACAGCCTCTTCTCTCCTCTGTGTCGCCGTCGCGGCAGCCATAGCCCTCACCTCATCCGCCATCGCACTCGTCGGCCTCCTCTGCTCGACCCTTTCACCAGCACCCCGTTCCGCTTCCGACGGCGCCATCCTATCCGTCCCGCTATCCTCGTACCGCGGCAGCTGCTCAAGATGCACATTGGTCATGTCTACATTCGCGCCTGCATTGCCCCGGGACGTCTGCACTCCATTCTGCTCCCGTGCCACATCGACGACCTGCTGCAGCCGTTCCTTAATAGCCTCGAACTTCCCCTGGAACTCGGGTGCGCCTCCTTCCTTGAACGTGAACTTGAGCTCAATCCCAGTTGCGTTGCTGGGTGAATGCAGACCCCCGCCGGGAACGGGTTGGACCATTGCCGTCCACGCATTCGGCCCGAACCACGGCATCACGAGGTGTGTATCGTGGAGGTTGAGCAACGCACACGAGAAAGACTTGAAGCTCGACACATTGCTCGATACTGTTGAATTGGACCTCGGAAGATAGATGATGCGTTGGTTAGTAAGGTACAAGGTGCCGTCACTGCTGGTGATGGAGAGGTTGGGGGAGTGAGCAGGGTATGTTGATTTGGGGGTGGTGAGCAAGAGCGATGTGCGATGTGATGATTTAAAGATAGTCCGTTCGTTCGGCAGGGGGATAAAGTCTGATTTTGGTGGTGACGGGGACGTTGTCGTCGAAGGGTCGTGAAGCATGACCCAATTGAGAGACATGGTGAATGCTGGCGATGGCGAGGTTGCCAAGAATGTACGGTGTTAAACAGCACGTATCCAGGAGATAGTGGCTTTGTCCAGCCAGTTGCTAGCGTGGCCCGCCTGCTTCACGAATTCAACTCTCGATGTCGTTTGGCTGCAGAGAATTGTGGCGCTTTTGAGATGCTGAATACAGGTCTTCGATGAGCCACAATCGCCAATCTGACGGGCTGAAAAACGCGGTCGACTTGTACGTGAGTCTGATGAGGAGATCCCGAGATCGAAGGCGAAGAAGTAGTCGGTGTGGCGGTAGAGACTCGAACCAAGACCGATGATGAACGAGGCTTATAATCTGGATGGTTCGGTTGTCCTCCCACGTGGTAACAACCTTAAAGTTGGCGACTGCCTAACTTACCTCGTCGGTGACGTTTGCTTGGCGTATCGTAGCACGCGATTCTTTCGCTGAAATTATGGCCAAACTTAGAACGTGACCGGTAACTCCGAGCTCCAATCGTGCCGGCCAATGCACTGCTTTAGGCTTATCCTCGGTATTTTCCGCGTGGCCGCTCTGACTGACTGACTTCCAAGCAAGGTAGCACCTTGGTAGATACTTCTAAGATCACCAACTCTAGGTATTTAGGTAGATGCGAGTACAATCTCGCGCCTAACAAAGTCCTCGATTCTCCCTTGGTCGTCAGGTCTCGGCATCTTGAGCACCAAGCTACGGCAAGATCAAAGTCGCGGCAGGTGCTGATATATCTGCGTATGCAGCAACAGATGGAAAAGACACAGATCAGAAACTGAGCACACTATAATGACAACATTGCGTCTGAGACGCTGAGGGGGTGGAATGTCTTCAACACTACAAGTCGAGGCTCACCTCCTATTTCCTGCGCCTCGTCTGGCAGGATGACTACTGAATCGCACGCCCCTCTTCCCTGGCCCAGCCTTGTTCCTTCGCTTGTCCACGCCTGCACCTCCCCCAGCACCAGTGGCATTGACCTTCTCACCACTCAATCCCCGTCTCTGGTTTCCCTGGCTCTTCTGGATGGGACTTCTCGGACTTTGACCCTGCGGCCCACCCTTGCCACTCAATATCTTCCTTGCAACTTCTCTTGCCTCCTCGACGTCGAGCATCTCCTCATCATCACCACCACCTCTTGACTCTCCACGACTCGGTTTCTGCATTCCAGATTTCACCTTCAATTTGCCCTTTTGGCCTCTTTGCAAAGCATGGGGTCCAGAGACAGCATCAAGATACGCGTCTACGGCTCCTCCCTTGCCGTTGGCTGTGTTGCCATCCATCATGGTATCGTCTCCATCATCGTCATCTGCACCACCAAACACCAGCTTCCCATCCTCGTTGTATTTGGCTTTTGTCTTTCTCTGCTGCTCCCCTCCCAATTTGGTGGCGCTGCGTCGTGAAGAAGAAATGGCAGACATGCTCTTCGAGTCAAGCAGATCAAGCGGTTCATCGTCGCTGTCTTCCTGGTTGCGAATGAACTGTTCCCGGCCGGTCCTCGCACCTTTTCCACTTTTACCAGTTTTGTTCGTCGTTTTGCTCTTGAGCGTGACTCCTGACATCGCATCGTCATCGTCCTCGTCGCTACCAAGGATCTCTGAGTTGTCGTCGTCAGAGCCATACACGGCTTCGTCATATTCATTGTCGTAAGTACTTTGGCCACCCTTGCCAGTACCAGCTTCCTCATCGTCAGAATCTGCTTCCCCCGTGCCAGCCTTTTTCCGCCTGGCCCTCTCGCGTGCTTTGCGAATGTTCACAATGAGCTTCTTCGCATCAGCTCCCGCCCATTCCTCGACCTGTTGTCCTCCAAATCTCCTCACTAGTCTGTCAAGGATATTCTTCACTTTCGCCTTCAACCGCCCTTTGTTCTCTTTACTCCATACGAGCAACTGTGGTACTAGCACCCCCATCCTCGGCTCCAGAGCCTCGAGTGGTAAGATAACGACGATAACCTTCACAAAGCCCAGCACCCCACGTACAATCTCACGGTTGTTCGATTCGATAAACATGGTCACAGTGTCAACTAATTCACTCTTCATGTTGCCGCTGAGCGCGTCGTGCTCATGGTACTCGTAAAGCAACGCGCCGAGAGCAGTAATACTCGCTGCAACCATGTGCGGTGCCACACCCGCGAGTCCGGCGGAGACCATGGTGAACAGTTCCTCGACTGAGGCGACAGCGTCAGGCGCGTCGTCAGGCATGTGCGAGATCAATGAGTTGCGTATCAGTGTGCCCGGCGGTGCATCGGCTATCCTCTTCGCTGCAGAGAACAGAGTCTGGAAGCCAGCCGTGCGAGCTTTCTCGTTGCTGTCCTTGCAGGAGAGAACAATTTCAGACAGGACAGTAGGGATAAAGTGGAGGGCACTGTCATCAAGAAAGTTGATAATGGTGTCAATCGCCATTGTTCGATCTCTGCGTGCTGGTACAGGCGTCTTCTCGCTGGTTACAACGATCAATTGCTGTAACTCCGCGGATCGTGCTTGCAGGGCAGCTCGGCCTGTTTCTGAGCTTGCGAGCCGCGGAATCAGTTTGTATGCCTTCTTGATTAGCTGCGGATCAGATGCGAGTATGGCAGGGTTCGTGATGATATTGCTCGCGAGGGTGAAGAGTGCAGCGAAGGTAGACCTTGGCAGGTGCACTGAAAGAGCGATGACAAGGTCGAGGAGGGTGTGTGAAGTCGGTGGCATTTGACTTCTATGTGGCTGAACTGGCTGTTTCTTGGGTACTGGCGCATCTGCTGCGGGTATCTCTGCTTCAAGCATGTTACCGACACGTTCGAAGGTGTCGATCAGGTCTTTCTCAGGTGTGATACTTAGGTAGGCATTGATGCACTGGAGGATGTATGCCCGTGACTGTGGGAGAGTCTGGCTGTAGACGTTGAACAGAACTGCTAACAAATTGCTTGCGAGCGAGGCGAGGTGGGCTCGGTTCTTCTGAGCATCCTCTTTCGTCGTTCTGTGCTCAACTCGTAGCTCTTCCGTGTCGACATCGGAGTCGAGAATCGCTTGGTTAGACTCGACCAGGTTCTGTAGTGCTCGGCACACATTGACTCGAAGATCTGCCTGCTGGTAGAGTACGTTCGAGAGCAGTTCCGCAAACTTCTGGTCTACAGAAATCTGCAAGTCAACTGGCAAGTCGCAGTAACCAGGCAAGATGGACCAGACTTGCTGTACGACAGTCTCGTAAACTTTGATGTCCATTGTCTTTTCAGCTGAGCCGTGATCCATGACTCTCTGGTACATGGTCTCCGAAAGTGGTACGAGCTCGTCCTTGAAATGAGCCAGGTTGGTGTTCGTCACATTGTCTCTAAACAGTGGCAGCAGCCAAGCTCGACCTGTCTGGCCCTTCTTCGGCTTGACCAGGTTGAGAGGCAGAACGCTCAGCACAGCTTGTGGACCGAGACTGCGAATAGCATGACCAAGCACGTCGTCTGCCTCCTTTTTGCCTTGGAAGCTGTTGTTACCTCTAAGCTCACCGACTGCCTGTACAAGTGGCAAAAGGTAAGGATCCCCCCTCCACCGCAGTGCATCGAAAACTGCAGAGAGCACATTGAAGACTTCCATCCAGGCAGTCTGGTACTTCACTGACAGCAATTCAGCAGCTTTGTCCGCAGTCTGCTGGAGCACTTTCTCGTCATACACCGAGGGCTCCAAAATGACGCTATTGGGTATGCAATTCGCAAAGAACGAAATCAAGCACTCGGATGCAGACACCCTGATGTTGTGCGATGCATTTGGTAGATACACTACCACGAGGTCCATCAGCTCTGGCAACTTTGCAAAGACCTCCTCAGGCTCAACTTGTGCATAAGCCCCGTATCCCCTCGACAGAATGGCGATCCAAGGGGGCAGGAGTTGAGCATCGTTCTGCTGTGGCTTCAATTCGACGATGGCTTCGAGCAGACGTGGTAATTTGGCTGATGAGACTTCATCCTGCATGCCCTCAAATATGACCTCGAAGACCTCGAATGCACTCATGACCAGAAAATCGTTTTTCGACCGCGAGATGGAGAGCAAAATCTCACATAGCGTCTCGATTTTCTTGCTTGGCCATCCTCCTGTCGCCACAGCAATAGTCTTGATCAGTTGCAAAGCATGGATGACGGAGGGGTCATTGTTGTCATCGCCAGCATTCTTGTTTCTCTGTTTTCTATTCTGATGTACAAGCTGGACTGCGCTTTTTAGATTGTTTTGGGCTGCGACAGCGCAAACTTCGGCGGCCGGATGATCCAACGACGGACCAGGCGGAGGGTTTTGCAACACGGCCTTCACGGCATCCTGTGCTCGTCTCCTGATCTTGGGACGCTGGTCGATGGCGAGTGGGAGAAGCGCAGTCAATGCTTGTCGAGGGCTTGTTTGGGTAGGGGGTAGTTTCCATGCTGAACTGTCTTGCGCGGCAAGTATGGATTCAATACAGCCGATGGCTGACTTTTGAAGGGCGGTATTGCTTCCCTCCGTACTCAAGTAAGGTGCTAGGAGAGAGACAATCGGGGCAAATTGTGTACGTAGGAGTGCTGCAGGAACGTGGGAGGTGATCAGGTCGAGGAGGTATACTGTTGAAGTGACCAGCTCATTTGGCTCGCTTGCACCACCGTCATGCGCTGTCTGCTTGAGCAGTGCTAATAGGGCAGCGAAATAAGCGGTCGGCGTGAATTTGGTGTTTTGTTCTCGGAGGGTGTCTTCGATACTGCTGAGCACTACCGCTGTATGCCGCTGATTCTCAAGGTTGGGTGTTTTGATCTTCACGAGCTTCTCCTCGAGAGACATGATGCCTGCTGTGTCTCTCAAAGAAGTATATATCAGTCGTGCGGACAGACCTGCGCGCACTCGGCATCTGGTGTTTGCGTCTCTGAACTTTTTTAGTTGCGCTGCGGGCTCTTATCGATAGATCGACCGAACAGAAAGAGCTAGTCCACAAATATTCTAGTATCTGACGGCCCCAGGGGCCTCAGGCGGCGACCCGTGCCAGCACGACCTACGAGATATGGGACGAAGGCAGTATCCTGGTGGAGGAGCACGTCCGACGCCACGACGTTTGGCAAAAGCGTCAGTATACAGCAGGTTTCTCTTGATGTCGACAACGCAATGCTTTGTCTATTGAGATACACCTGTTCTGTTCACACCTCTGTCCAGTGTCGGTCGAGTCTCCTTCACCAATATACTCTCCTGTCCACTCACTAGCATTCCCTTTTGGTGGATTTGACGTAACCAGCGAGGTCAGTGGTATAAGCTTGACCTGCATATCCCCATTATCTTCTTCGACACATGGAGGCGTATGAAGAAGTCGAGGGGGCAAAGGTCTAAAGAAGGAAGGGCTCCTGTACGTGGCGTAAAACCTGCTCATGATCACGTACAGGCTAAGTCGATACGGATGAGCGATCTGCGCATTACTGGGAGGGGTGCGTGATATGGAATTGACGCAAATGTGAGCGTGTATGAATGAGGAAAGGTGGGCTATAGGTGGCGTTTTGGAAGTCTTACGGACGATGCGTTTCGAGTAGAGAGGAAGTGGACTGCAGATTTATGGACATCGTAGTGCGGAGCTTGGAAGTCCAGTATGGGAAGCGTTCAACGGTGAACAGGATTCAAAAGTCTATAGGAAGAGAAATTGCTGGAATGATGATTGTACATTTTGCTAAAGCCCTGTTCTCCCGATCAAGCGTAGCTGTATTGTGTATGTCGGAACAACGTGCTGTGTACCAAAGACACGTATTGACGTTCTCTTAAGAAAAGTATTGTCGAAGGTCGACACGTCAGGCATGAATCACCTCTTGAACTCGGGGGTAAACCTACAGAAGTTAGTAAAACGGGGAAATGTGAGATGGAACAGGAACTCACTTGAATAAGTTTGTTCCAAAACTCTGGGTGCTCCCTAGCCGCAATGTCCGGATCCCAGCCCATCGCAACAAAGATCGTATCGACACCGGAACTGATTGGCGTCAAGAAGATCTGGCAAACTTGCAAGCCGATCAAGAATGAGAATGCCATAATGACAGGAGTGAACTGTCGCGAGTCGTTGTAGGCCGGATCGGTGAACTCGAGGTAGAGGTAAGCCAAGAGTGCGCAGACATATCCAACAAACGTCGAGCCCATAGTCAACACTGGTCCTATCAAGAGATCGTTGATGAGAGCGTCGAGTCCTCTGTCTTTCATCATTGTCCATGTATCCTTTGCCGCTGGAATATATGCCTTGCCATACAAGGCGATGTGAGAGAAAGCATATCTGTTAATGAACTGTACTACCCAGTCAAGGATAGCAATAAGATACCCAAGGATGCAGAAGAATACAACACCAACAATGTTGCCGTCCTGGGAAGATGCAGACCGAGCGACACTGCAGGCTTGTCGAAGCATGTTGATTAAGGCAACAATGAGACTGCCGAAAGCAATTGACCCAAAGGAGTAAGTTGTTGCTCTTTTGAAGGCTCCCATGGTAGCACCCTTCGGTATGCCACCTGGCTTTCCGGCACAGAAGTACCAGCTGCCGTAGACACCAGCGATGATGGTGTGTATAGTGTTTTTGAGCCATTCGGAGATCCAGTATCCAGCGAAGGTGACGAAGACGATAAGGCCGATGACCTTGGCGCTGCTGCATCCTCCTCCAACCGAACAAGCGGGGTTGGTGTTCGCACCAGCACTCGATGGCATGTACGCCGCGTAAATGGCTACCAACGTGACTGAGAACCAAATACTAAACGCGAGTGCAGCGACTCCTCCAATGAAGCTGACCGTAAACACATGCACCCTTTTCATACGTGCTATGTCTTGCGCTTGTTGTAGCATAACCACTGCGAATGGGATTCGAGGTATCCAGCTGATGAAGCAAAAGATTGCAAAGGCAGCGAACAACAAGAATACAATTCCTGTACCCCAGTATTTGCGGTATAAATAGTACACGGCAGTGCCTACTGCGAAGGCGCAGTGCAGGATACCTGTGATCCAGATGAATTGCTTGGTGAACGCTCGGGCTAGTAGAAAGTATCCCCACGAGAGAACGAAGGCGACAACCACAACAAATACCAAAAGGACAAGGGCGTTCGTGTTGAGAGAGAAATCGTTCGATGAGCCATAAATGCCATCACCGTTAAAGCTTTGGTATTTCGAGTACTGCCATAGTGTCAGGGCTGAGACTGCGACAAAGCCTAGGAAGACCGCAACGAGCAGCAGACCTGCCCATAAGTCGTTCCATTTCGGCTTTTCAATTTTGAAGGTCTGTTGAAACGTCTGTTTGTCGTCCATCGGAGGCTGGAAGCTGGCGCCATATGGAGGCGGGTTATGCTGTTTCGAATCGTACGCTTCTTGCTGCGGAGGAGGATATCCTTGCACAGGACCTTGCTGATATTGCTGGTAGTTCTGAGGAGGCCCCCCTTGAGGTGGCGCGTAACCCTGCGGCTGCTGGTAGTAACCAGCTGCTTCACCTTGAGCAGCCATGACAACAAAAGGTTACCCTCGTAGAGATGAGTGAACGAGAAAGAAGATGGAGACCGTCTATACGACGACAATTGGGAAGTCGCACGCAAGGTCGAGATGACGAAAGTCGCAATAGCGCTGGTGAGCGCATTATTTGTTTGACAAGGGTATTTACCAAGTACGCTTGATCGCAAATACGACCTGACGGCATTCATGCAGCATCGCGCATCCAATTTGGCATTTTAGATCCCAAAGTGCTTAGCGAGTCCGTCTGTAGTGGGGCAAGATGATCTAAATGCTAGGACTAGCGAATGCTTGTGGAGAGTACAAGCTTCAAATTCTGGGCCTTCTCATAAGCCTGCACCTCGCGGCTTGGAACTTTATGATCAAAGGACCTGGCATATTATCCGATAGGGCTATTCTGATCGACGACCTGTAATTACACATTGCGAGCCTTACATATCTGACAAGGCTCTATGTACGAATACTCCCGTGCCTACAGAGTGCCGTCGAATGTTCATAGACAGAGAGAGCTTTCCTTGTTGGCTCGATGCTTTTTGAAAGCTAGTATCAGTGCCAATTAGGTGCACAGCATACCCTGTTCCTCTTCGTCCTCACTGTTCCAATGCGAGAATGTACATTGAGCTATTGGTTGAGTAAAACCCACTTGATAAGGTTCCAGGTCGTGATGGTAGACTCAGGTTGCTCAAAGTCTAAACGCTCAGTGTGGCTTGATTCGGTCAAATTCCTAAGACGTCAGGTCACTGCATGATGGTAGCTGAAGAGGAACTTATAATTAAGTTCGGGGTATAGCAGAGTTGTGTTCTCAGCTGAAAGTGATGCGCTACCATTACCAAGAACTGCTGGGACGCATGTACTTCTGATCCGAACTTTTCTTACCGAGGCAGCAGCTTCTGTAAAGACTCTACTTGAGAAGCGATTCGCATCGAGACATGCGTGATGACAACAATTCCGGCTTGCGACAGGGTTGATGGAAGCGCCACGCAATTTTTCTTGGTCAACATGCATGCTGTAGGACATGATATCCGTCCAGCGTCAGGCAAGCACATGCTCAAGTCCCTGTTTCCCTAATTTCATCCAGATTTTCATGATGGCAGAGTACCGTTCAAAAATTCCAGATGCTGCGAGATAATTGCGAAGCGGCCTCACAGCGCGTTCGGAATTCTGACCTATTCGCGGTTTAAGTCAACTATCCGCTGATGGCGCCTTTGACCATAGCCTCGGGCCGCCATAATGTCCTGTTGCTTCTCATCGTGGTAGTGACGTTGCCTGTGACGACTTTGTTGCTCTGGTTCAACTATGCTGCCGTTGTATTAGCAACACATAGAACTGGCCTCCCTGCTCGAAAGCAGGCGACCCGGACAAAGACAATCTTGCTTACTGGCACTGAAACCGCTTTTGGCCTGAATCTGGCACGAGGCTTGAACAAAGAGGGATATCGAGTCATTGGTGCTGATGTGGTCGTCGATGGTTCCTTGAGCATCGCTAAAAGATCGAGAGCTATCTACAAGCATTACAGTCTGCCGGTATTGGCTGTCCAGAATGCAGAGTACATTGCTCGCCGTATTCTCGCTGTGGTCAAGAGGGAAGATGCCGGCTTATGGATTGATTGCTCACAGAACATACCGCTAAGCACGATCACAGCTGCGCGTGAGGAGCTGCGGAACAACAGCGTTTGCGCATGCATCACAGCGGACCATGCGAGTACTCAACGACTAGGAAGCAAGGAGGCATTCTTAGAATTTCTGAGGGAAAGGAGCCTACCAACACCGGAAGTGCATCAAGTCAGAAGTCGCAGCGACATCCATAACGTGTTGAACCATGCACAGGGCAAGAAAAAATTTATGCTGACATCGCCTGCGCGGCCCAGGCCGTTCGACTCCAGCACACTTCTACCACGGCGGAGTGTAAGTCAGACCTACCATGAGATATCTCTCGTCAAGGTCAACGCAGATTCACCTATGATTCTCCAAGAACATGCAGACCCTAGTCGTACCTACGAGTGCTTTGCCGTCGTGGTACAAGGCGTCGTAAGGTTCTTTTGGACAGGACAAGATGCCGAATTCGCCAGTGGACATCTGGGTCAAGATTCTGCACTATGGCAAGCGATGAGAGCATATACGGATGTCATTGCACGAGAGCTGGGGCACCACTTCTCGAGCCACCTGGCCTTGACGTTTGGGGTGATGGAGAGGGTGTGGCAAGGGGGCGTCGAGTCGAAGCTGCTGCCGTTAACAGGCACCTATCAACCCAGCCCTACCTTCGTTCTCCCAGTAGGCAAGAGCTCGGATCTGGTGCAAGCGTATGCATCAGTCTCACAGTCAGCTACAAATGGGACCTCAAATCTGGCCATTCAAGCAACAAAGATGGCTGCTGCGTCGACCACCCACAAACAGCTTACAAGACCGCGGTATTTTCTGCTGGAAGATGTTGTAACCCTGGTCATCGACCCATGCATAGGATTCCTGCGTCGGCGTACCAGGCTAGACCAGGTGCTCACCAGCATTGTTGCCTTGTTGCACAGATTGTTGTTCTGGGACGAGGCATATTACGACTTCTGGGATCCAGTACCCGCATTTTGGCAATATTCAATAGTCCTCGCGAAGACAGCGTTGTTTGCCTCGGGGCAAGTGTAAGCTAGCTAAAAGTTCACCAACGTTTTGCAGCAAAGCACCAATTCCCACTTAGAACACACCTGTAGCGGATCTAGGATCTAACGGTCTTCTGAGCAGTCTACAATATTGGCCCTGTTCCCATGAAAGATGGAAGCACTTCATGCAGAACATGTTGTATGCGGATCCCACTCGAGATGTTACATCAGATATTTGATGCGGCAAGTGCAGAGTAGCGGCAGATTTCGCGCGCTGCGTCCACATTCGAAGTGGCATTGGAAACGTGCTCCTCCGCCTAACCGACAGCGTGAAAGTGCCTGGCAGGACGCATACTATACCCTGGTCCTATGACGTCGTCTTGTGATTTGGGCCTTGTGACGTGAAGATCACGGTAGGGCCTTGAAAATGAATCCGGGGACGCAGGTCCCAAAGGCTAAGGGGACTTTTGTGAAACATGATCTGATCTCATCGAATCGTAGTTGATGCCTAGAAAACCGAAGCTGGGCTCTTGCGTGGATCACTCCGGAAATAGTGTCCTCCGAGCCCTCGGGTGACCACTTGAAGCTTCTATGAGGGGTGTGCTGCCACACATCAGGCAAACTAGGATTGGGGTTCAGGGCGAGGACAAAGTGTATTGCCACTTTGTCAGCGATGATTCCGTAGGCGAGTCGTGAAGTACTATTGTCTTACTGGTGGGCGTAAGCGCAAGGCTCAAGAAAGAACTTTTGGATGCGCTACTAGTGTGAACGGCAGAACGGTTGCCTTCTAGGTCTCTTCGTCAAATGATCTCTTCTTGAACGCCCTAATTACGCACTGATGACTCTTCCGAAGTACTTAATATAGCCGCAGCCCTTCCGCCTGGGACTGCTCTGGTCTCGCCTCATTTCGTCAACCCCCCTTCACGCGAAAAACATGGCAGCAGCAGAATACTTCTCTAGTGCTCCCATGCACCGACCAACACAATCGCCATACCAACAAGCTCCATCATCGTACTCTCAAAGTGCAACCTCAATTCCGAGCGCCAACGCGCCTAGGCCAAGTATGCAGTCGCAAGCTCCGCCACCATATGAACAGCCCACCGCTGGGGTGCATTTCGCACCTACACCGACACCACAAGGGCCACCTCAGAGACATTCATTCTCCGGCCACCAGGGACCACCACCGGTTGCGTGGAATCATTCGCCGCAGCAAGGCTATGGCGATCCATATCCTCCGCAGCACATGGCACTACAACCATACCAGCAACAGCCTCACAGTCTACCAGAGTCAAGTGTTTACGGCACGCCACCACAGCAGCGACCGCAGTACCTCACACCACATATGCGACCGTATGCGAATCCAAACTCCTCCCATTACTCCATAGAGAGCGGTGGGTATTCGTCAGATCCAGAGCATAACAGACGCAAGCACAAACACAGACACAGAAGAGACAGTGGAGAGACAAGATCCAGAGAGACGAGATCTAGAGAGACGAGATCTAGAGAGACGAGATCTAGAGAGACGAGATCTAGAAGGCCAAGCACCAAATCTTCGAACTCCGAAGCTTTACTCGGCGCAGCAGGAGGTGGCATAATAGGCGACCTAATTTTCCCTGGCTTAGGCACGGTGGGTGGTGCAGTCGCAGGCTGGATAGGTGGCAAGGAGACCGCACACCACAGACATGAAAAGGCAGAGAAGCGCCACAAAGAACAGAAGAAGTGGGAAGAGAAGTTTGGCGACCGGCACCGGCATAGAAGTCGAAGTCGAAGCCACGATCGTCGAGACAGCTCTGCGTATCTCGACGTGCCTGCGAGGAGCAGACGGCATTCAGAATACTGAGCACGCCATGTTACGACTTTACGAAGCAACGATTTTGGTCTATTACATTTATATACCCATTTCCTCCGGCACTTGTCGAGCGTGGACACCATGATACATGTAGCTGGTCTGTTTGATATACTATAGCGCAGACTGAAATATATCTAGTGTATAATGCTATGATGATTGTACGTCGTCTTAATCACGCTCGCGCAAGCTGTAGATTGCTCTTGAGGCGCATTCCGGCGCCATTGGTATGCAGCTCGAGCAGCGCAAGCTTTGATGGGTACAGATGACGTCATTATCTTTCCATTCTGCGCTTAGGACATGGTCGATGGTCGGACTGCGCGAAGTCTAGTGATCTCGGCCGGAAACACAATATGACCCGCTGTGCAAGTACCAACTGAAAGGTGAAGCGGTCATCTTGAGCTTCCGGCCGAAGAGTGGTCATAGTTAGACGAACCATCATACAACCTTCGATTCGCAGTCGACGGAAAGATCGGAAGGAATCTTCAACAGGGATTCCCCTTTGACTTGGGATGAATGCAATGTCTGCGCAGAGATTTAGCCAACCAATTTGGTGGCTAGGAATAAGAAAAGACATTCAAGAGGCGTAGAAACCTGCGCTGCCGCCAGCCGGTAACAGAGTTGCCAAGCAGTAGAGTTCACTGCGAACTTTATGTCTGGTGCTGTTCCTGTTCTTCGCAGTGTTGAATGTCTATCATGCAGCAGTGGAGTGAAATATAGTATGAACAAAGTAGAACAAAATTAGCTCCGTGGCTTTAGACCAAGTATGTGCCACCGATGTAGACCTCCAACAACCTGATGTCCTGCGGCCGGAGTCAAACGTGTACCGACATGGAAGTCCCGAGCCAGGGTGTCCAATCTGATGAGCAAGACATCGCTGCTGAGCGTCGTTCTCTACGAGGCATGTATGAGTCTGGGGAAATGAATGCCTGATCCCCTAGTTTCTGCCCGTGTGCCAAGCAATTTACGGGCGGGGGCTACCGCACCTTTCCTGTTTATTATTTTCGGACTTTGCACATTCCAT
>Ga0066648_10000051_pt1 | contig 69792 bp, 56 predicted proteins | sample CryGeyCG12114_NA_FD_59537 | JGI IMG/M metagenome (GOLD analysis project Ga0066648, IMG submission 59537) | Groundwater microbial communities from aquifer - Crystal Geyser CG19_WC_8/21/14_NA | ecosystem: Environmental > Aquatic > Deep subsurface > Groundwater | place: USA: Utah: Grand County... | reverse complement strand
GTGTCATCCTATCCCTGCGCTATCCTCAGCTTCTTCTGACCTCTTGTGGCCGCTGACCTGTTCCTGTCTGTCCCTTCGTACCTGTCCACACAACTAGGACAGCAGGTGACCTTCCTTGCAGCCTTTCCAACAACATTGAACATCTGTTCTTACCGTCTGCCGTTGCCCTGCTCTTGCATTCGACAACTACTTGTCCTACCTGCGATCACTTACTGCCCAGCTGAGACAGCACGACAATTTGCACCTTACGTGCATAATACGTTGAGCGATATTGAGCGACCAGTGTAGCATCAGCAGAGGACTCGTTTCCCTTGCAAGCGTGCTTGTTACTTCCTGCTCCTCCCTGTGATCACGCTGACTGAGCTCAACTCTTGAACTTCGCAATTGCGGCTGCTCAGGACCACCTCGAAATCTACGATAGACGATCCACCAATTGCCAACTTACTGGACGAGTACGGGTGCTGGGGAACGAAGGGAGGCGTGTGACGGATGGTCAAGAGACGTCTATCATACTGAGGCCAACATTGAGCAAGATTGGGATACGACCCGAGAAGAAACCTGAGTCGACACCACAATAACCATGAAACGACCTTCTGTTCACGACATTGTCTTCAGGAGGCTATTTCCCAAACAAAAACAGGGCGATCCGCCGAATTTCTACACTCATGTGCAACGCCACCTTGTACCCGAAGTCCGGATAGAGGTGCAGACTTTCTACGGAGCTCTAGACAGCATTGAAGCCCAGTATCCTGGCCTCGATTATACCTACGAACCCCATCGGCGGAGGCTGGCTAGGTTCAGATACCACAAGGAGCTCTTCCGGATCTTTGACGAGCTTCGCTTGACGTCTGATGAGATACTGTCCATCTGCCAATGGGAAGGCACTAAAAGTGCAAAGGACAAGTACGAAGCAGAGACCAAAAGAGCCATTCGAGATACCACGATGGATGACATCATGGTCGCACCGCGTACCGAACCCAAGTTTACAGTACATGCGAAACCTGTGTTCATGCGACAACCTTCGGCAGAGACGATGGCAGGTGTCGGACTGATGGGTGGACCGCCGCCGGAAGCAGAACTCTCCGAGGACGAAGAGCTGGAGAACAGCGTTGGTGTACAGCTCAATGAGCAGCTCATGGCTGGCAGCTCTCCCGTACAAGGCCCCCTCGAGGAATGGCTGAAGTACATGCACGAGAGGGAGGCAGACAGAGAGTCTCTCCTTCAAGCCATTCGTGCAGGACATCCGCCGCCAACTGTTCTTGAGCGTATCAGAGCCAGCGCCGCCGCTGCTGCGGGAAGTAGTGAAGCTGTTACCGCCCCATCCTCGCACACGCTCCCATCTCTGATGAGCGCCACATCAACGCCAGAGCGTACTCCCTCATACGGCCCGACCAACGAGGAAATACTTGCTACACTCGAAAGCCGTGTACAGGGATGATCTACGGATGCTACTTAAGGATCTTATCTGATGATCCGGATGGAAAGTCATTGCATCACACGAGTTTCTTTATTGGCCAAATTGCATAGCGAGGTGTTCAACGGGCGTTGCGATTGAATGATGCGCATTATGCGCCTTTACGTTCGATGTGTTTACGCGGAGGAAAGCTCCTCATGTTTGAGTCGAGATGTTAGAGCATTTGTCAGAGATATCTGTTAGAGGATTAGAAATGAAATCCACGTTCATTGAGATTCCCACCAATGTCCGCTTCTCTCATCCAAGGCAACCGAACCCTTGGCTCGATACACGTATTCTTCTCTGAGCCATGCCTTCAGCTCCTTGCGGCGTACAAACGTACGTTGTTAATGGTCCAGTGCTGATACCTTCTGTTCGGAGCTCGCCTCGGTAGCCTGCTAAAGCCGGTTCCTGGCCGCTACCCACCGACATCGGTTTCTGTGGCCTTGCATCCACCCTCCACTGGGCCAGTAAGTCGGTTGAAATGTGGTAATTCTTTCTTGCGCATGGAGAGGCATCCCAATGTACCCTGAGACAGGTATATGTGTGCTTGATACCACGAATCCCTGCGTCAGCCAACTCGTCTGGGTCGACCACAAGCATGGCAGCTTCGGCCACTGTCAAGCCAGTCACTGTATCCCTCTCTGACCTCAAGGCTGGCAATGTCCCTTTTACAACCCTCCTAGAAGCCTTCGGTCCCTCCTCACTTGGTATTCTCGTTGTCTCAGAGCTACCATCTGAGTTCGTATCCTCCCGTGCAAAGGTATTGAGCAACTCCTCGCGACTTGCAGCACTTCCACCTTCCAAGCTCGAAAGTCTCACGAAAGAGCCAGCAAAATACCTAGTAGGCTGGTCTCACGGAAAAGAGACGTTACGACCCGGTGTGGTCGACACATACAAAGGCAGTTACTACATCAACTGTGCATTCTACAAAGACCCGAACCTCCAAGGTGTACGTGATGGCGCCGAGAAGTTTCCCGGCTTCGAGGAGTATACTGCAGAGAACGTCTGGCCAAGCGATGAGGATGTAAAGGGCTTCAAGACCGATGCAGAGGCTTTAATCAACCTGATCATTGATACAGCTGTGCTGGTAGCACGTGCCTGCGACAGTTTCGCGGAGCAAGAAATCGAGGGCTATCAGAAAGGTTATCTGGAGCGCATGGTACAGAGCAGTGAGACAACAAAGGCTAGACTGCTGCATTATTTCCCGAGCAACGACCTTGAGGGCTCGGAGGCCGCGAAGACGAACGGCGCCGACCATGACCAGCCCACGACCAACGGCCACGCGACCAGTACACAGAAGGAGGCCGCAACCCCAGCAACAGAAGACGATTGGTGTGCAACCCATCTCGACCACGGCTGCCTCACGGGCCTCACATCGGCCATGTTTCTCGACGAGAACTCTACATCACCTCTCTCGGAACTTCCATCCTCGCCCTCACCGAGCAGTGGCCTCTATATTCGCGACCGCTCCGGCAAGACACATAAAGTCTCCATACCACGTGACTGTCTTGCTTTCCAGACTGATGAGGCACTTGAGCTGATCACGCAAGGCAAGTTCAAGGCTGTACCGCATTTCGTCCGAGGTGTGGATATTTCCGAGTGTGAAGATCAGTCTGCACGAATCGCGCGGAACACGCTTGCAGTCTTTACCCAGCCGAACTTGGACGAGGTCGTCGATCCAAGGACAGGTTTGACGTTTGGAGAGTTTGCGAGGGGTGTTGTAAAGCGGAACACTGCTGGATGAGGCGCTTTCTTAGCCACCAGTTGCTTGCTTTTCTCGCAAAGCATACAAATGTCGAGGGGACTGGACGTGGTGCAAGCATCTCTCCACATGTGTACCCGCCATGGCGCCACTTTGCCCATACTCGCTCCTGCTGGCAATACTACTGGTCTGAACCTGGAATGGCAATTGGCTGCCGAAGCGCTGACTTCCCCTCACTTCGTGAGCTGTGTACTAGAAGGTTTGACTTCGCAGACTGCGTACGCTCGGGCGCGAGATTGCTGCAGTGCCTTGAGAGTCCTACACCAATCTGTTGCGAATTGTCTGAAGGTGAGGTGCTGCTGTCGGGAGTCTATCATTGTGACGACCGATTCATGAGTCTCATTGTTTGGGCATTCTTGCGATCATGTCGTCATCGTTGAGGATGTATCGATGTGCTTGCTAGCAAGCATGAGAATCCAAACCACGCTGATCATATATGCCGGAAGTCCTCAGCCCGATGTACTCTCCTCACGTCTCTGTTTCATACATCTTGTTGCAATCTACAATACTACACTATCGCCTAGAACTTCTATGTCATGTACGACTTCATGCTGCCTTACGGTAAAACACCGACTCTGCGCTATCAGTTTGCACTTGGCCACCTGCTGCCGATACAAACGAGCACTTTATACTAGCACATCAGTGATGGTCATGTATCGAGACACAATAGTCACAGTCGAGCTGGTCTGTCTGTTTGGCTCTGCAAACGAATACCAGTGGCTCCAGGCTGCCTCACATCCACCGAAAGCGCTTGATCGTAGCTTTGTGCAGCTGGGTGTCAATGCACTCTCGCCTTTTTGCTGACATTAGACCACTGCTGGTGCTTGAAGTGTGCCCTCAGCCATCGATCAGCCACTCAGTTTCAGGATGCGGCAGTTTTGACAACGTTACAGAAACCATTCAGGTCACCTGCTCGATCTCGACGGTTCTGAAGCAGCGTGTAGCACTCTCACTACCCGACGACGAGCGTTTGCTTTGTCAGCTGATTGGAGGCAAGCGCAGGCAGCCTGCCTTAGTGGATCGGTGACTGCATGCGCTTCCATTGGGTCGAGTTCTGCAGGCAGTATCTGACAACATGCACTTTCACAAATATCACGTTGCACCATTCGAGCGTGAAAGCATGGTAAATATTCTATATAAGGTCCTCTTCCCTGACCATCTTCCAAACATTCTCCATTGAAGACATCCAAGATCAATCTGACGTGTCTACCGAACAATCTCTGTCCACACACTAGATTGTTCTAACTATATCGAGTCTACCACATTTAGCTTCAGACCAAGCTCTGAGTCACTCCATCATGTCTTCTGTTCAGACCAGCACGGCTGGCGTCGCTATCACTATTACTCCTCTCGCTGCCAAGGACCTTTCGCGAAGTCCCATCGAATTCATGAGTCCAGAAGATATTGCAATACTGGACGAAAGTCGAAAAGTCACTTTCGTTGGTCGACTTCCAAACGGCCAGCAATTTCCATGTACCTTGAAGGTCCCAATCCTCAAAGCTTCGGCTGTGTCGGTTGCTATATCGGACGCTATATATGCTGCTGGTACAGCGATCGATAGCATCGACTCTATCACAATCGACGTCAAGAACATCCAGGCACTATCACGACTCACGGGTGCAATCATCGAGGCTACGACTGAGCATGATCGCCAGGGTAACTTCAAGCTTGTCGGTCTTGGCCGCATCAACGAAATGCCCTTCTGCTCTTACTGGAGAAACGCACAATTGGCACAAGACATGGGCATTCGAGCACATCTCTTGGAAATGGTGGGTCGTATCAAGGCCATGTTTTACAAGGAAGACCAAAAGCCATACAGCGTTCAGAAGGGTGATGTTAACCTGATGTATCGCCATGTTCTCAATGACGAAGCCCATCCCTCGTACTGGATACTATATCATACCTCGCGATCTTTGGCTCTTGCTTCACTCGACGGAGTCCTCAAGAACGAAGCTCAAACCCTTGCATTCGTCAGAAATAGACACCCTTCAACTGGAGATCAGATCGACGAGATCTACGAACACTCCCGACGAGAGCGAATTCGGGCTGAACGAGCTGCGAAACGAGCTGCGTGATACTAGCTCACAGCTCGACAATACGACCAAAGCCAATAATGCTCTTGTAGCATTAAGCAATTTGTATGTTTATCTGCGTCGTTTGTGTTTGTGTTTGTGTTTATTGTCGTGTTTGGGGCTGGACACGCTGGTTGATGATGGCAACTATTGAGTCGGTTATGTTGAGACTTTTATAGATGCCATTGCGTTTTGGATTGAGGCATTGAGTCTGGGGAGACCTGGGGCAATGTTAGACTGGTTGGTATTGACACCAAGCTCCATCCCTGCCCTCCTCTTGCAGCTTACTTATCTTCTTCTTTGAACAATTGTCGTATACTCAGATTAATAGTCTCACATCAACCAGCACGGAGGAAGTCGTGGTCCTAGATAGTACTGCGACGGCACATAACTAGGTCACGATGTACATCATCTAAGGGCAAGATGCAGATGTATGAAGAGCGCACGGCCAGCATAAAAGTGTTAAGCACAGCTCGAGGCTACACAAGGCGCAACCGACGTCGCTGTTCACGGAGGACAGTTAGAAGTCACGGTGTCATGGCTGTCACCGACCAGATCAGGCTTTCATCTCGGCGTATCACTACCGTCAGCTGAAATATGCAACTGCACTTGGGTGCCAACAGAGTCGAAAGCACTGTGATATGGTGCTGTGAAGTTGTGAGCAAGACTCCAATGCACTTGCGCGAATGTGCTTTGTCCTATGCGTTGTGAAAGCCCTCCGAGAACACAATGGCGTTTGTCTACCGCATAACGTACAATGTGGCTCGAAGATTCATTCTGGTCCGATATCACTCGAGCGCCGCACGGCCTGTTTGGCATCAAGGTAAATCATATAAAGCCTCTGTCCCCCATTGACCATCAGCGAATATCCCCTACATACATACAAGACTCCCAAACTTCAGATTACCGTTCACACTTCACACTCCACACTCCAGTCGACGATAGACGATCACAAGACACCATCTACTACAAGATTCTGAGCACCATGAGCCAACCTCAAACCTCCAATGAAGTCTACGGTTCGGATGCTGGTCAGGTCGAAGTCAACACTCCCACCTTGACCGAGACATCCTTGGAATCCCATACGTCTCAAGCAGACCAACCTCCCAGATTGGCTTATATCTTTCAAACCAATCCCATTGTCGATATTGCCTCCCTCCCAGCCGAAGACGATCATCAGATGTGGAAGGTCGGCTCTATGAGACCCAGCGAGATCGTTGAATTGGCCCAGGGCACGACTTTCAGAATCTTCGCAATGATGCCAGATGGTCGGGAACGCGTTTTGCCTGAGGTCTTACCCGCTGCAATGCTTCGAGCCTTCTCCACTGCCATCGATGGTGGTATGTGGTCGTCAATGGTCGGCGATGACTATACCTATGGTATCAGAATTCAAGCCGCTCACCTCGAGTCCATCACAGCCCTGCTGGATTACATGAAGCGCACAATTGGCGAAGACGGAGGAGGACAACCCATTCTATACCTACTACCGACGTGCACAAGCTGCACAGTCCTTCGGCATGAAACCAATCCAAAAGGAGATGGTCAATCGAATCAAGTCCATGCTCTACCAAGCCGACGGTCGATTGTGGGAGCCACAGATCACAGACTTGGAGCTCATCTATGAGCACCTCTCACCAGACCACTGGATTCGACGTTGCATCTCAAAATCGTTAGCTCAAGCCAATGTCGACCGAGTCCTGTGCAACGAGGCAAGAATCGAACAGTACTTGAAAGCCCACCCCGACGTCTTCAAGGAAGTCATGGTCTTCGTTGATCGCGAGAGGATCAAGCGAGCTGGCTTGTGACTGGTCGAAGTTTGATATTACGATGGCACAGCGTGTTGGGTTGGTTTGGTTTTGGCTTTTGTAATATTGTTTCAGGATGCTTTTGTTTGCGTTTTGCTTTCTGGAATTCTTAGGTTGGCAGATTCGAGCGAACCGACGGCGACCTATCGAGGCTGCTTGAGCTGGACAGGCACAGGCAGTGTTGTTAGTTTGACGAGGATTGCTGGCGCGTGGCCGATCAATATCTGTAATAATACATTGACAAGGAAAGCCGTCTGGGTTGCCTACTACCCACTACCGCTCTCGTGCGGTGACAATGCTATCGGACCAAGAGTGATATCATGGCAGAGTAGAGATGTATGTTAGCGAAACCAGCCAGTAACCTCTGAGCATGATAGGCACCAGCGATCGCGGCCAGATTGTAGTCCTTAACTGAATGTCACCAACTACTGCTGGAGAGGTGTTCAGAAGTATACTGAGGACGTACATCGTGTGAATCGGCGCAAGACATATTATCGCGAAAGCGATACCGGCCGTCTCCCCGGACATGCCAAATAGTGGCCGCGTTCGCTGTCGAAGCAGAATAGCAGAATCAGAGCCAGGTAGGTACTTAACTCGACCAGGGGTTGTGCCGGGATTCCTCCGCTAGCTGCGCCAAGCCTGCGGACGTAGTCGAAGCGAATCAAGCTTCCCAGGGTCGACTTCTTGTCCGGCGCTCATTGTGCCGAACACACCTTCCTCTAACGCTCAGTCTACCAGTTATACGTTCCTCAGCCCCCATATTCTTCAACCTTTGCTGTTGCTCTACATCGGCCCCGTGGTGCAACATGTTCATGTTCTTGCCCTGCTCGTATCACAAGCTTTAGAACAGTCCCAGATCTGCACAACCAGCATCTGGAGAACGCAACAGTCCGGACGATCGTCACCATGCATGAGCGGAGCATGCCACCGTACAAAATGTTGCATTCGCACGGTTCGGCAGCTGCTTGCTTACCTAGGACCTTGTTCAATTTCCTTCGCAAATTGCCGATCCTCGTTGACCCAGTTCCCCGAGCGCGGAGAGCATGTAGGTTCGTGGAGAGTATGCCGGATTGAACTTACCTCCACAGCTGCCAACTCATCAAGCAGTATATAACGAGAGCAGTCTATCATGCCGAGTCTCTCTGCCTTACTCCTCTGTCTCTATCTTGAGGTACATATATAGAAGATGTGGTGCTCAAGCGAAGCGCTGAGTGCTTTGCTAATCACTAGCTCCTTCCTCAATTTCGCTGTTGCACAGACGGAGGGACACTCTGAGGTGCCATTCTATGGGAAATCACCTCCAGTCTACCCGACTCGTAAGTTTGAGACACACTCGAAAGAAAATATACTGAGTTGGGGTGTAGCGGCGAACAATGGCTCGACTAGCGAAGCCTGGGCAGCAGCCTATGCCCAAGCATATGACCTGATTACGCAGATGACTCTCGAAGAGAAGGTTAATGTGACTAGGGGTTACCCCGGCACCTGTGTTGGTAACACCGGCTCAGTCCCTAGACTCGGAATTGAGCCTCTGTGCTTAGCTGATGCCCCAGATGGCATTCGAGGTCAGGAATTTGTGTCTGCCTTCCCCGCCGGTATTCACTTGGCAGCTACTTTTGACCGAGACCTACAACATCGCTACGGACATGCACTTGGCGAGGAATACAGAGGCAAGGGAATAAACATTGCACTAGGCCCGTGTGCCGGCCCGATGGGTCGTGTGGTAACTGGCGGCAGGAACTGGGAAGCCCTAAGCAACGATCCTTACCTGGCTGGAACAGTAATGGGCTTGTATACGAAAGGGTTGCAGGAGAATGGTGTTATCACCACCCTGAAGCACTTCCTCGCGAATGAGCAAGAGTGGCGCCGTCGACCTAGTGACCTTGGGGAAGCGATCTCATCCAATGTTGACGATCGCACAATCCATGAGCTCTACGCATGGCCATTCATGAATGGCTTGAAAGCGGGTGGAGCTGCGGTCATGTCGAGCTATCAACGGTAGGTGGATGAGCACATCCCTCGCTACGACCGTGCTGACTTATCAAAAGTGTAAACGACTCGTACTCCAGCCAGAACTCTAAGCTACTGAACGGTCTGCTTAAAACCCAGTTTGGCTTCGAAGGCTTTGTCGTCTCCGACTGGGGCGGTCAATACACTGGCATAGCGTCAGCTAACGCCGGTCTTGACCTTGTCATGCCTGACGCGGGCTACTGGGGTGGAAATTTGAGTGAAGCGGTCACGAACGGTACAGTGTCAGTGGACCGGCTGAACGACATGGTCGCTCGACAGCTAGCAGCATTTTACTACCTCGGACAAAACGGAACATACCCACCACCATCCATCTACAGCAGCACCCAAAAGCATGTACCTGTCAATGTTCAAGGTGATCATCGCATACTTATCCGCGAGATTGGCGCAGCTGGCACGGTTCTGGTGAAGAACGTCAATAATTCGTTGCCCCTGAAGGACCCTCAATTCCTCAATATCTACGGCTACGACGCTCAAGTCCCACCTTCGCCTTGGCAGAACCCATCTCGATATGGAGGTGGTTATGAGGTCAACTTCGGCTGGCAGACATTCAACGGCACATTGATCACTGGTGGCGGTAGTGGTGGCGCTACACCACCATACGTCATCTCACCGTTTCAAGCGATCCAAGACCGCATGATCTCCCAAACGCCGCCGGGGAACTTGAGATGGGACTTCTATTCTGAGAACCCAACTCCAGCATATGTCAATGCTGAAGCATGCCTAGTATTCATCAACAGCTACGCATCGGAGAGCTTCGATCGTGTGAACCTCGACGATGAGTTCTCGGACAAGCTCGTCAACAATGTTGCAGCGAACTGCACCAACACCATTGTGGTTGTGCATAGTGCAGGTATCCGATTAGTCGAAGCATGGATCGACAACCCTAACGTTACAGCAGTGTTGTTCGCCGGTCTACCAGGTCAGGAGTCCGGCAACTCACTGGCGCAGATACTATACGGCGACGTGTCGCCTTCCGGTCGTTTGCCTTACACAGTCGCACGACAGCCAAGCGATTATGGGAGTCCTGAACTTGTAAACGGAAGCGTGAGCTTGGACTACTTCCCACAGAGCAATTTTAGTGAAGGACTGTTCATCGACTATCGACACTTTGACCGAGAAGGCATCGAGCCGAGATTTGAGTTTGGTTTCGGACTGAGCTATTCAGAATTTGAATATAGCATGAAACTGAACGTCACTGATCTTGGGGGAAGAACGGACGAATATCCCAGCGCAGACGTGCAAGTTGTGCAAGGAGGTCATCCACAACTTTGGGACATCTTGTTCGAGGTGAGCATCGACATCACGAACGTTGGTAACGTGTCTGCGCATGAGGTGGCTCAGATGTACGTTACTATCCCTGAAGACGATACGCCGATCCGACAATTGCGCGGCTTCGAGAGGATGCTTCTGGAGGCAGGGGAAAGAGGGACAGCCACCTTCCAACTAACAAGGCGAGACTTGAGTATCTGGGATGTTGTCGCTCAGCAGTGGAAGTTGCCCCGAGGTAGCTACGACGTTGTAGTTGGTGCGAGTTCGAGAGATCTTCGAACAAACGGCACGATTCAGATCGCTCAATGAACAAGCATGTGCCAGGCTTTGTCCCCATACCAGCCTTCGTACACTGGATCACTTGTTCTGAAGTTGCTTGTCCAGATGCAGAAGTCTGATAATCATCAGTTGCACTTCCTGGAATGCATCTAGCATACAGAGCCCGCGACACGGCCTGGTGGAGGCGGCACCTCGGCTAATTTTTCCCAATGAGCATGAGCCCAAGGGACTTTCTAGTGGCCGTGCACCGTCACTGGTTCGCTAAGTTTCTCGCCTGAACGTTCGCCAAGCTCAAACGACTCGAGGCCTTCCAGAAGAGACTGGCGGGAGTTCTGTCATTAAACGCATCGCGAATCGAGACCAACCCCCAGCGATATTTGCTGCATTTGGTCCTAGGTCGGATGCGAATCCCGCTTCAAGATGGCCTTCCTCGGCGAACTCGCTGCGGCATGTGATATGTACATTGACACTATTGAACGCCCTTATGGGGTGACATGGGTCATATCAATCGGCGCATATCCGCCCTTCCACCTCAAGGCTACGCGATCCAAGCTTTGGCTGTGTGAAGCAGTCTGAGCACCATCTTCCGACTCCAATCGCAAGACACGATGGTGTCTGAGCCGCCAAGATTGGGGTGTGGATTGTGCAGGGGGTTGCTTCCGGACAGCAGCGGCATTGCTCTATGAGCCGTACATACCCAGTTCCAACACAACCATGACTACTATTCATGCTTCGCCATGTTTAATGCGCAAAAGGGATGCATGGCTTATAGACAGCACGAAATAATCTTGATCAACCCCGTCTGACTACCTACTCGTTGGAACAGTCTGCCGGACCACCCCAAACTCGTCATGATCGCCTACTATGCCTTGACAGCCTCCTTCGGCTGTCTCTTCATCTCCTTATTCCGGCCTGCTCATGCGCAGGCACCAACACAAAGTGCGCAAAAGCCGAACATCATCATGATTATGTCTGATGACCATGTTTTGCTCATGAATTCCCTCCAGTACCAACCATCAGTTCGAAAGTATTTCCGGGAACAGGGCACGTTTTCTGAGCGCCATTATTGTACTATAGCTCAGTGCTGCCCTTCAAGAGTCTCACTTTTGACCGGCAAAGCCGCGCACAACACCAACGTCACTGACGTCCGAGCACCGTATGGTATGTCATATCTGCTGAGATTACAAGAAAAGAGTGACCGATCTCTTGCCAGGCGGCTTCTCTAAGTTCGTTAGAAAGGGCCTCAATGGCCAATGGCCGCCTTCATGGTTCCAGCAAAATGGCTACAGCACTTCTTATGTCGGCAAGCTGATGAATGATCACTCGGTCACGAATTACAACAACCCATACCCTGCGGGCTTCAATGCCACCGATTGTAAGTACACCGGTTGAGAATTCGGGTCGAGCCAAGCTAACCTCGTATAGTTCTGGTGGACCCTGGCACATATATTTACTAGAATGCCACAATACAGAGCAACCAAGACGCCCCCCGAAATCTGCCCGGTGAATACTCTACCGATGTAGTGGCATCGCGGACTGTGGGTTTCATGGCTCAAGCAGCTGAGTCCGACGCTCCTTTTTTCTCACAATAGCGCCCATTGGTCCCCACGGCGAAACGTGGTTTCAAGGTCCCCTCAGAACCCAGCAGACTTTCCAGTCTTCAACCCGCCGGTCCCTGCAAACCGCCACAAAGATTTGTACCAAGGTGTCAGGGTGCCATGAGGGACAAACTTCAACCTGGACATCATTGTAAGTAAACTATCCGATGTAAGCGGTTTGAGCACTTGAAGTCTGCTCTGCCAGGTTGTTTGACACGAACTGATCGTGCAACACTTAGGCCAACGCCTCTTCATACTTCAAAACAATTCCGCAATGGAACCAAACTGTCATCGACTATTACGACGAATCCTAACGCCTACGTCTGGCCTCTCTTGCGGCAGTCGATGATCTTGTCAGTACTGTAATGGACGATGTTGGCAAGTTGAATATCGTGGACAATACATACATCATATACACAAGCGACAACGGTTTCCACATTGGTAAGCACCGACTGCCTGCCGGCAAACTCTGTGCCATCGAAGAAGACATCAATGTTCCTTTCTTCATTCGAGATCCTGATGTACCAAAGAATAAGACTGTCAAGCACCCCACCAGCCATACGGACATTGTGCCATCTCTCTTCGACCTTGCTGGCATCCCACTTCGAGATGACTTTGATGGTGTACCGATGCCCATTCGGGACGGTGCCGACCAAGTGACAAGACAGGAGCACGTCAACGTTGAATCCTGGGGCAGCAACATTCCTGAGGGCACATTCGGACCGTTACTCATGAGCAACAGAAACAACAACACTTACAAGGCGTTGAGACTGATCAGCGATGACTTCAGCTTCAACTTTCTGTATATCGTTTGGTGCACGAACGAGCGAGAGTTGTACGACCTGAACACCGATCCGGGCCAAATCGATAACATCGCAATTGACTTCAATGCGCGTGCATACACAGACCGCAATTACGCTGAAGAGATGACTCAACGCAAGGTCGGCAGATTTTACGCCGACGATGTACAGCATCGTCTCGATGCTCTTCTTCAGGTCCTCAAGACATGCAAGGGCGGCGCCTGCGTGCAACCATGGAAGGTCCTGCATCCTGACGGTACCGTTAACAGCTTGAAGGACGCGATGAACGCCTAGCATTATGCTGATCTACGGCTGTGTGGATCGAACGTAGGTCTTCACAAAGTAGGGAGAGGTGTTGTGACTAGAAGCGTATTGTATCAGTAGACATGTTAATGCTTCAAGCGCTCACATATGCGCAAACTTGATACGCCGTTCCACGGTTCCATGGTCTTTCTACCGGCTTTACTCTGAGATGACCGGGCGAACACACTGCTTGGTATCCGCCGATGCGAATTTTGTCTTGCGCATGGCACCATCGGTATCCATCATCTATCTCGGCTCTTTTCCAATCAATGAAATCACCTCTGCGTGCTCTTCGCTTCTGATAGACAAATTCTACGCCGTTACTTGTCAGTCCTAGTGGTACTTCTCACTCGTCCCTATGTGGAAAACTTACCCAGGTCGAAAGATATCCGGTGGACAGTTCTCTCGGGGGCAGTCGAACCTACAAGACTGCTAGCCCTGGTCGATCTAGCTTTGGTGGCAGTCTACCCCTCCGCGGCCGGTAGTGCCTAGCTCAGCCCGGTGGTCCATTTCCTAAGGAAGAACCTTTGAACACCTTGACAACGTCTCTAATGGCGCAATTACCAATGTTCGGTAGGCTGATATCGACTCGGAGATCTTCCTAAGAGCAAATTCTGGATGAGCACGTTGCCCATCGTGGGTGATGCTACAGGCTAGAAAATCGAGCGTCGAGCAGGTTCGAGAGTCACATGGTTCGAGGCTAGACAGTGCGGTCACTACTAGTAGAAGGATCTGAGCACAATTTGCCTACACCACATGATCACGTACCAAACTTGCGCACATCAGGCAAGTCCTGGGCACGGCGGTCATTGGCGGACAGGGGAGGAGCTAATCCGTATCAGGAAACTTTGCAAATGCTTGGTGTGAGCACATATCAATGCTAGCGTCGACCAGACATGACCGCCGCAAAGAAGTTCGCATTCGGATTTGTATATAAGCAAGCTTGGGTTCTTGCGTTTCTCTCCTCTCAATCCTGTAAGCTTCTCAGCAATACAGTCCTGTGCTAGCATAGCTTCTTGGACTCTTGGGATTTCCAACATCAATCTGCCAGTTCTTCTTAGTAGTACGCGTCCACACCTGCTGCCAACATGAAGTACCTCCTCACTCTGCCCGCCATCATAGGCGCAACCGTTTACGCTGCTGCACCAGCTCACGCCGGCTCTGTCACGGACCTAGATGATCTGCCGCCTGTCGTTGATGTCGACGCCGCGCCTGGCATCCAACTTGCACCTCTAACACGAGACATGGTAGTTCCAGACGGCGACGACGAGCTCAAGTTTCCACCCTACCAGTTTCCCGACACCATAAAGCCCTTTGTGAATACCCCAGCCATCCCAGACACAGACGACAAGACTGTCAAATCCTCTTCTTCGCCACATTTCGACATTGTTGATGTCCGAGTGAGGAAGGCCTTTGAGCAGGTCATGGCCGAGAAACCGGATCTGCAGCCAGGCGACGAGCTGCGAGAAATGGTGTCCCAGCAGTACAAGAAGAACCTGGAAGATGACATGGCCTCGGCGGGAAGCAAGACAATGAGACACGGTGCTCGAGCTGTGTGGGAGGGTTGCATGCCTGGAAGCTGCGAGGGTGACGAGGATACGATGATCCACCCAATGACCAACGAGGTCGTCATGGTCGCCAGAGCTGAGAAGCGAAGCCTCAAGAAGTTCAAGGAAGTGATGTGCTGGATGGATTTTCTCGGCCTTTGGTGCCCGCACCCAGGCAAGGTTTGAATCTGAGAACGAGGAAGGATCTCGTATCAGCCAAGATGCCCCAAGGGTAGTTTGTGTCCACGAGACGTTAGAGTCAAGCGCTTAGCGCCCGTATGAATTTTTGGAAAACCCGCTCTGATTGCCTTTCATGCTTCGCTTACGCATGTCGATTTGGTTGGACGTCCGCTGTAGCCATTGCACGCGTGTGATCGGCGTGCCCGAAGCACGAAAAGCATTTACCTTGTAATTACGCGAGGCCTTCCGCAAACAGGACTTGGGTCCAATACAGCAAAATCGGCCGACCGTTCATACTGGTTGCCAGAGGATTGTAGAGAGAACGCAGATTCTCACTTATTGTCTTTAATGGGAAAAGATTTGGTTGTTAGCGTACTTATTGAATGGGAGGATGGAAGAGACCGGTGCTGTGTGATTGAGGGCGCCGTCAATTGTGTCTGAGGTGAGTGAAAAGGGCAGCGAACCTGTCGAGTAAGCAGTCTATGCACTGGTAAGTTTGGGCAGGCACAGACGAAAGGGCGAAGACCCAGTTGGAAAGCTCCATGGTCAAGGATTCAGTTCATCAATATATCGTAATGGCCTTCTTGCCCAGAAATCCGGACTTCATCGGAAGCAAGACCATATTTACGACGAACCAACTCGAAAATAATCAAGCCTGCGCTCGTGCTCGGTAGCTGTCGCATGGTGCTCCACCAGAAACCCCGATATAGCCATCTGCCGACTTTGCCACGAGCCTCAACTGCTGCCGCGTGGGTGCAGGCTTGCCATGTCTCCAGATAGGCTCGATAGTAAACCCGCATCATCCGCCACTTTCTATGACCCTCAAGACGTGGAGTGTGGCGTAGACGATTTGCTTGCGAATCCAGCTCCTCGAGGTGCGTCCAGTGCTCGACTTGAAGGTGGTGTAGGGGGTAAATTACAAGCGACTGCACAACAGAGGCACCCAGCCCAGCCAGGAAGAGGAAGCCTGGCTCAATAGCGTAGTGAGGCTTAATGGTGGTGATGCCGGGGTCTGTCAAACGAGGAGTCCCAGTGCCGGTGGTAGAGAGTATGTCCTCGACTGCCTGGTGCTTGTGGTGAGAGTCATGAGGCCGCTTTCTAGCAAGGGATTCGACGACATCGCGATTCAAAGAGCCATAGTACCAACGGATGAAATTGTAATAGCCCTGAGCCTTGATGTACTCAAACGTGCTGAAGAACACGGCGGAGCCAAAGCTGTCCTTCAGGAAAGATAGACCATAGCCTGCGAATATGCCTCTTGTTCCAATCTCACGTACTTTCTCTTTTCCAAAAGTCCACATGCTCTGTGGTTGACCGACTGGTTTACCATGCCCTATAGGGGAGTCGTGTCGCTCGTACCGGACTTGGATAGCATCGAGGGGAGCTGCGACAACACTCTGTAGACTACCTGCCAGAAACCCAGCCGTTAAGGTCTCTCCAGGCGAAGGAGGCGGATACACTCGTTTCGAAGCCTTGCTGCTCTCTTCGTGCAGGTGGCCAAGGATCTGAAGATAACTGGTGTACAGTACGGCACCCACCGCAACATTAGCAATCAGCGGCGGCAAGATTTGCTCGGGGATTACTCTCCAGCCATAGTATTGTACGGCTGAGGCTATGACACCTGGCGTGGTTGAGCGCAACCAGGCCAACCGCCGCGAGGTAGCATCATTTGCCAATGCGGTGCTCTGCTGCTGCAGGCTCCGTGCATAAGCAAGATAGTCGACTCTGGTGCGGAAGAAGGCCTTGGCGGGCGCTCGGAAGTAGAAAGCTACAGCCTGAGCTGTGAAGGCTCGCACGCCAGCAGCTTGAGCAGCTGTACTGGCATTGGTGCGAGGGTCCTTCCGAGGTTTGGTCGAGGTCACTGGAAGCACTCCGGGAAGGGGGTATATGCCCTCGAAATCGGTTGGGTCATCGTCAGTGCTACCAAAGGACATCTCCTGGCTGGCCAGCTGCCATCATCCAACAGAGATCGGACGACAACCTCGTTGGCAAAGTTGTAGACGACGCAGTCGGAGTCCAGGCTTGCACCAAGACGTCTTGGCGTTGATTGGGGCCAAGAACTTGGTTAACGGGACGCTCGTAACGTTCCGTCATTAGCTTAACTTAGCTGCAACAGCAGCGACTGCAGCTGTTCTGACCGGACGTATTCGTTTCTCCTCTACCGTAATTACTATGACTTGAAGACTACCTAGGTACCTACTATGTACCTTTTACGCCAATACTGTCAGCCCGTGATGTTTTGCCCGAATATCCGCAGTAGTGGTAAATCGGTACCAATGTACAATGCTCTACCAGAAGCTCCCACCATATACCCCGGTTGAAAGATAGGCGCGCTGCAACAGGAACAGCCCATACTCCCCTCATAACCACAACATCGTGCTTGACATTAGCATGGTAGACACCCCTGGAGCAAACAAGTCTGTCTATGCTTGATGAAACGCTCAGCGCAGTTAGTGCAGGCTGCTTATGTTGCTGATCCTACTTGTCGCTCCGAATCATTCCAAGTACCGGTGACTCATATGAACCTCATATCTGGGGTAACCCAGTCATAAATCAGCATAAGACTTTAGGCAACAACCAGAAGTTCCACACCAAAGCGATCGTTCAGAGCTATATCAATGCTCACGACTTTTTTCGATAGCCTTTTGGATTCCCGTCGATCGTGTGCCTATCTAGCGATGATTCTTTGTGACATTTCTTGCTTCTCCAACCACGCTACCTTCTTTCGTTTGAGAGGGACGGCATTGTCTTGACCACTTGTCAGAGTACATCACAAGCATCACAACGTCAGGAATGGCTGCGACAACTCAAGAACAGAATGGCTTTCTTAAGTCTACTTTCCCAGTCTATCTGCCACCTCATCCAGCATTGGCATACAACGCTAGTGACTTTCAGGCATTCCTCGAGAAAAATGTCCGCAAGTTCCAACCCACTGCGTCGAACAAAAAGTTTGACGGCCTGTCAGGTCCTGTAGGCGATGCAACAACACTTGCTAGCAAGTCAACGGCTACTACGGCGGGAGAAGTCCAAGAGGCCCTCAAGGACATGGACACCGAGCAGGAGGAGTCTTCATCAGACCAGCACCCTTTCATCCAAGCTCTCAGAGACTCCAACAACGAGCCCACCCGAGACATGGAGAACATGGTGCAGACAGAGAACGCCGACTTGGCCTACCGATCCACAGCTGAACCCCTTGTCGACCTATTCTCTGAGCTCGAAGAACTGGTAGACGGTCCACGCTTACGAAAACTTCTAGACTCCGCTTGGCAAAGGGATGCACTGTCAACTCTCAGGATCATCTTCAATGCTAGGTCGATACACCTTGGCAAGAGCTCTCGTATCGCAACGTACAGGTCTTTCGGTTGGCTTGCTGAAAACCACCCAGTCACTCTCTTGACCAATCTACAGTGGCTGAGCCGACCTGTGATTGAGAAGAAGACAGGTCAGAAGAATGAGTGTGAGGAACAGGATGACCTTGTGTTGGTCGAGGTAGAGAGAGATGAGAATGACCAGAGCCGGTTTGATGTTAAGAATGGTGTTGCGCATGGCTATTGGAAAGATCTGCTTAACATCCTAGCCCTTGCTGTCAATGGGAAGCTCGACGTCCTCGCCAATCCTCGGGACCTCCTCAACATTGAGCAAATTGGCAAGAAATCCAAGAGAGTTTGGGACTCCGCGAAGGCGAAGGAAGTGCGCAAGGAGATGAAAGCTGCTCGCCATGCAGCCGCACTGAAAGCTTTTGATGAACACTCTTTCTACGGGGCTCTACATCTAACAGTCGCGCGTCTTTTCGCAAGTCAGCTGGAGTCAGACCTGGCTCTTCTACACGGCAATGACAAAAAAGGAACCCGACAGATTTCACTCTGCGCCAAATGGGCACCATCCGCGGGCTTGTTCCACGACAAACATACATTCATTGTCTCGACCATTGCAGAGGCATTGCATCCATCATCCGAGTTTGCAGATGTTTCTGAACGAGAAGTCTACCTTCGTCACGCCAGAGAAGCCTATCGCAAGGACGTGTCCGCCCTTCGCAAAGCCCTCGAGGTTGTGGAAAGAGACATCGCCGCTGAGAACTTTGGGAACATCAAGTACGACCGTGTGCCGTCTCTGGCGATGCACCGCTGTGCCGGCCTCTTTGTCAAGAAAGATATGGGCAGGTTTGACGAATACATCAACAGTGTGGCTGAAGGCAAGAAGCCCATCTCCGGTGCAACTCTTCTCCCATCAGTGCTTGTGGCGGCCATCCGTGGAACACGATCCGGACGCACGACCAATTCAGCATCAAGCTCTGGGAAGGTCAGCGGCACAAAAGCAATGGTGCAAGCTAAAATGGCAGACATCGAGGCTAAAGTAGCTGATGGGCAGTGGAACTCGCTGGTCCAGCGCATCAAGGACTCGGGCAAGATTGAAAATAGCATCGCAGTGGCAGATGTGAGCTTCAGTATGTACGGTACGATACGGGCAGATGGTACTAAGCCAGTAGACAGCTCAATTGGGTTAAGCTTGTTGCTCGCGGAGGTCACTGCTCCTCCATTTGGCGGCAGGATCATCACGTTCTCCTCGAACCCTAGATTTCAACAAATCCAAGGGTCGACCCTACGAGAGAGAATTGACAACCTGCAGAAGGCCGACTGGGGCCAAAGCACAGATTTCGTCGCCGTCTTTGATAAGCTCATTCTGCCAATGGCGAAGAAGCACAAGGTCAAGCAGGATGATATGGTCAAGCAGATTTTCGTGTTCAGTGACATGCAATTCAATTCAGCCAGTGGAAACAGCGATCGGTGGACCACGAGTTATGAGCGAATCAAGAAGGACTTCGAGGCAGCTGGGTACGACATGCCGAAACTAATCTTCTGGAATCTGGCTGGTGGACTAGGTAGTATCACGGGAGATGGAGATTGTGCTGTACCAAAGCCTGTTACTGCTCATGAGGAAGGCACTGCGCTCATCACTGGCTACAGCCAGGGCATGCTGAAGATGTTCCTTGAGAATGGTGCTTTTGAGGATGCGGAAGCCGAAGAGGAGGTGACGGAAGAGGACGTCGAAAGCGATGATGGGGAGCTGGTGCAGATCAAGAAGAAGCAGAAAATGGACCCAATGAGCACGATGAGGAAGGCGATATCTCACAAAGCCTACTCCATGCTGACGGTTGTGGATTAGATCGGGGTTGCTGGAGCAAGGCGTTGGTTTTACGTTTTCGATGATGAGCACCGAGCGCTACGATGCACATGATACCCAAATTCGCTGCACAGTCGAATGATTGATGACTCGAGCATATATCAAGTACACTTCTATCGAGTTGAATATGCACCATGATCTACAGATCCATGGGGAGCAGTAACGCGCTACCCAAAGCCCCTACACGTACTAGTCCATGTCTTGTGTACCCCACTAATCCCACCTTCAAGTTTGGTCGAAGCTGCAGAACTCACTAATCGACCGACCCTGCAGCACTGCCGAACTTGACGCCATCGGAAACAATTTTGTGTGTCCAATCGAGACCAAGTACACGGACTATGGATGCTTGCTTGTTCTACTTCACTAGTAGTTCTTGCCGTTCGAACGTTTATGTCCCAATGAAGCGGAATCGTGGAACGACTTTCTCGTGCTGCTACTACGTGACCTGACGCTTGCCACCTCGGGACCTACACCGGGAGATATTCTACCGTCTGCGATCTGCTTTAACCTCTTTTTAGGATCCTCGAATCTGTTCGAGCACACCAGATTCTGCACTGCTCATCTCTCTAGGGATCTCTGCGACCATGAGCTCACGTCGGCCTCGTCCACCGGACGACAAGCTCACCACACTTCTAGCCAGCCTCCCGCCGTCCTCCACCTACTTCTCGCTCGAGTTCTTTCCTCCTAAGACGCAGGCTGGCTTCGCCAATCTTCAAGCACGATTGACCCGCATGACTACAGCCTTCAAGCCGCTCTTCGTCACAGTCACATGGGGCGCTGGCGGTAGCACCTCCACCAAGTCGCTTGAGCTGGCAGAGATATGTCAGAGACAGCTCGGTGTGCCGACTGTCCTCCATCTGACATGCACGAACATGACCCAGAGCATAATAGACGAAGCGCTGGAAGAATGCCGTAGTGCGGGGATACGGAATATCCTAGCATTGCGAGGTGATCCGCCAAGAGAAGAGTACAAGGACCCAGTCACAGATTCCAGTCCCAAGCATACACCAGCAGAAGAGGAAGAGTTTGTGTGGGCTGTAGACCTGGTGAAGTACATTCGCCGCAAGCACGGCGACTACTTCTGCATTGGTGTGGCGGGATATCCCGAGGGTCATGCAGACGAGTCGCATCCAGAAGCTGGGAAGCAAAACGTCGAGCGCGATCTACCGTATCTAGCAGAGAAGACGAAAGCAGGAGCAGACTTCATCATGACTCAACTCACGTATGATGCCGATGCATATTGCAGTTACGAGAAACGGTTGAGGGAGTATGTTGATGAGGAGAGCAAAGCAGAGATATTCAAAACCATACCAATAATACCAGGTCTGATGCCCATACAGAGCTACCAGATCGTGCGGAGGATAACCAAATTGAGTCATGCGAAGATACCAGAGGATATATCGGCGAGGATAGAAGCCGTCAAGAATGACGATGAGCAGGTCAAACAGGTGGGTGTGGACATCATGTCTGAACTGGTCAACAAAATTCGTAATCTGCCTCAACCGACTGATCTGCCTCGAGGCTTGCACTTCTACACCTTAAACCTTGAAAAGAGCGTCGCTTTCATCCTGGAAAAATGCGGCCTGCTTCCTTCGCCGCAAGGGCAAGATTCTCCCACCACTTCCGATGACAGTGACGTGGCAGTAGACGGCACAGACATGCCAGCCCACTCAACGACGACCGGCACGCGACCCACGGACAAGTCGCAAAGGCACGCCAGGCGACGAACCTCAAGCGTTAACGCTCAGCCGCATAACCGTGTCATTGTCGACCGGACGAAGTCGCCACCAGTTCGCGAAGGTTCAGAAGCCAAGACTCAGGCACCTACTTTAGCAACGAGACATTCGGCAGCTGAGCCAGGTTCTGGCATCCCTGCATCTAAAGCCACTCGCAACCAGAATCTGTTGATAAGCGAAGGACAGGGCGCGTTGGGCCGAGAAGCGACATGGGATGATTTTCCCAATGGTCGATGGGGCCCTTCACATTCCCCTGCATTCGGTGAAATTGATGGCTATGGCCCATCGCTGAAAGTTGGCCCTATCACCGCGAGAAAGTTGTGGGGCCACCCCAAGTCAAAAGAAGACATCACGACACTGTTCAGGAGGCACCTGAACAACGACCTCCACTCGGTGCCCTGGTCTGACGATGTCGACGCAGACGCTCCCTCAAATACAGGCGAAGGTGCCCTGCGAGCAGAGACCGAAGTCATCAAGAAGGAACTTGCGGCACTCATTGAGAAGGGTTACTGGACACTCGCGTCCCAACCAGCAGTAGATGGCGTTAGGAGTGATCATCCTGTCTTCGGCTGGGGACCAAAAAGCGAAGGCTTCGTTTTCCAGAAAGCTTTCGTAGAGTTCTTCTGCCCAAGCGATGCATGGATGGCGCTGAAACAGAAGTTCATCGATGCAAACGAGGACGATTTCTCTTGGATGGCAGTCGATCACGACGGAACATTCGAGAGCACCGAAACGATCAGCGACAGTCGAAAAGTAAATGGCCATGGAGCGAGTAGCAAGAGGACACCCGGAACGAGCGGTGTCAACGCTGTCACTTGGGGCGTGTTCAGGGGTAAAGAGATCGCCACGCCAACCATCATTGAAGCGGAGAGCTTTCGAGCGTGGGCCGAAGAAGCCTATTCGATATGGGCTGAGTGGAGGAGATGTTTCCCTCGGGGAAGCGAGGAGGAGAAATGTCTTGAGAGATGTCGGCAGGATGTGGTACTGGTCAATGTGGTGGGACAGAGGTATGTTCGGGAGGAGGGACAGCTATTGTGGAAGTTCTTGCTAGAAGACTAGACCAGACTCGTTCGGGTTGTCAGACAGTTGGCCAGTGCGTCTGCATACACGTCTCGCCTAGATACTCCACGACCTGTGACACGCGCCACGGCCGATGTCATCTGCCAGAGCGTTGCCAAGTGGTAGATTGAGTCTTATAGAGTGGTCTCTCTCGTAGAATCTGTGCTATCATCCAATATGAGCAATTTGGTCTTATTACTGCAATTGCGTGGCATCAGCAAAACCTCGCAATGTTCTACAGCCGGTCGGCCGCCCAGCCTTCTTTACCTAAGACCTGATGCACGTTGCCATACATGTGTGCCACAGGTAGGCATGTCTTCCTTGACTTTGTTCCAACGATCTGCGGCGAACAGCGACTTTGACAGCCGTTAGGTCTGTATGCAGTAACCCGATAGCATACCAGCTCGCGACAAAGCGCCACCTCCAGATACCCGACTAAGGCATCACAATGACAATGTGTCCAGTGGATCGTTTTCTGACGAGCTATAATGCGAAGTACCATGGTAGGTACCACGCGATGCCTGGTTGATTGTGCCGACAGTGTCCTGGCCGCCGCTGCTACTACTAAAGTGCGTTTCAAGCCCGGAGTTGTACCTTATTCAGGTGACAAGACTTCCCCAGCTTCCCCACAGTGTTATTTGACTCACCTGCAGCATGTCGTCAAACGAAGCTCACATTGGAGTGAGCGGTCAGCATCAATGTAACATTCAATACCGTCACAACCTGTACATTTGTTGAGCCGAGCTGGAAAGAGCATATGACCTCGTCGAACCCCAGGAAGGTCTTTCTCCGATGCACCTTCTTCCTTGCCATACTCCTCGCATCTCCTCTAGCATATGATATAGCTACGAGACAATACATGATGCATCGTGCCACTGTTCTTGCCGTCCTGACCAGCTCTTTTAGCTGTGTGCTGGGGCAGTGGTCGGTATGGGGTCCTCCCGCCTCTTCAGGATCCGCAACTCCTGCCAGCCAGCTATCGGCACAGTCGTCCGCGGCAGCATCTTCGCTTAGCCAGTCATCAGCTGCCACAGCTTCGACTAGTCCGTCGTCAACGTCCTCTTCAAATGCTGCAACCTATACCAATCCCATATTAAACGCAGAAGGCGCCGACCCATGGGTCGTTAGAGACGGCGACTACTACTACATGACATACACCACTTCGGCCAATGTGACTCTGCTGAGAAGCAGCATTCTAACGTCTGTTCTCGTCTTGCACTGTACAACTACCTACTAACAGCTTCACAGTGACTGGAACTCGGCTGAAGTCAAACTCGTCTTCCAAGCACCCGAAAACACCTCCTACACCTACGACAGCTGGGCACCAGAGGTCCACTATTTTGAGCAGTACCAGAAATGGTACTTCATTTACACCGCCGATGTCGATCCTGACCATCCGTCCCCTTCGCAGGACATGCTCTGTGACTATACCTGTCCAGCAGTCAACCACAGGATGTTCGTACTCGAAAGCTCAGGTTCTGACATCTGGGAGAGCGAGTACACCATGAAAGCCGAGCTCAATACGTACGACCAATTTGCTATTGATGGAACATATTTCCAGCATGCAGACAGATTGTATCACATCTACAGCTGTTGGTACACGAACCAGACGAGTTGGCCTGCTATGCTTTGTATTTCTGAAAGTGAGTTTCATGCTTTGCTTACAGCGCTCTCTAGATGAGCCGCGATCAGGCTAACGCGTGTGTAGTGTCCGACCCGTGGACTGTCTCATCTCCACTGTCCGAGCGTCTCATAATTTCCAAGCCAGATCAACCATGGGAGAAAACACCGTACGGCAGGACAATTAACGACAGACTATCTACAAACGAGGGACCGGAGCAGTTAACCAATCCTAAGACTAATCAGACCTTCGTCATATACTCAGGCGGCAGATCCGACAACCAAAACTACTGTCTTGGCCTCATCGAGCTAGTGGGTGATAACCCGATGGACATCAATAGTTGGGACAAGAACACAGAAGGCTGTGTATTCTATGAAAACCCGGCCGAGGAGGCTTACGGTGTCGGTCACGCAAGTTTCACGCAAAGCCCTGATGGGAGCGAGTGGTGGATAGTGTACCATGGAATGAAGGACTATATCACGGGGTGGAGCGCAAGGACCATTCGAACGCAACAGTTCACTTGGGACGAGACAACAGGATGGCCTGTTTTCCCACGACCTGGGTATGGTCCATATGAGGTACCAAGTGGGCAGGATTCTTAGCAAAGCTTCGAGAAGCGAAAGGACGACGCTAGTGAATGAGAGTGGCGAAGATTGCGACGACAAGCTGGCCACCTAGGTGTGTGCAGTGCTTTCGTGCATGATTAGTATCAAACAAGTACGACTATACATGGCGGAGTTTTGGAGTCTCCTTTTGAACACTCAGTACACTGATGGCAATGATGAACAACAGCAAAGATGATGATCACGAAGAACAGAACTGCTAGAGTTAAGAACAGGATATCTAAAAGCGTCCACCGGTGTTAAGTCTCTAACGGCAAGCGGCCTGGTAGCCAGTTCCAGGTTAGCCACTTAGCTGCGTTTTCAGCCATTCGCTACGCACGTACTTGTACGTGGTACTACCACAACACCAAAGATCACCTGCCCACAGCCATTCAACGCCCTTCCAAGGAGGCTCATTCGGCATGTAACGCTAAACACCGCACTAGTTAGCTCGTCGCAGATGTAACCCTCCCCACGACACCAGGGCCCAAACAGGCGATGCAACGCGTCATCGACGCAAAAGAACAATAATCCTGAACACACGGATCAGGCGCCCTACTTACCGCAAGTCAGAGTATGACCCTACACGAGCTGCACATCTTTTCATATGCGCGCCCCCGACTTTTTGGCTTTTCCTTTTGGTGTCCTGTACCGTAGGTGCCGCATGATTCAAAGTTTTGCTTACCAACTCACTCTATCTTAAGCTTAACCTACTTAAGCTTGTTACCCCGAAACCCCACCCTGTGCGCCTACTACCCAGTAATCAACTCAAAGCACTTGCATCTCGCCCTTCCCGTCGTCACGTTCCCGTCCTCCTCCTCCTCCTCTTTCTGGTGTCATATCACCTCTGCCCGCCATCCATCCATCCATCCACAACCAAGAAAGAAAAAAAAATCCATACTCTCGCAGAGGACACCCGCCAACAAAAGAAACCATACTTGACTCTCCGCGCGCAACGATGAAATCGTCCGCCGCCCTCCCGATCGGCGTGTGCGGCGGCCTGGCCGTCGCCATGTTCATCGGCATCTGCTGGTGGTTCCCGCGGCACTACAAGAAGGGCCTGAAGATGGACATGGACGAGATCGACGAGACCCGGCGGCAGCGCGACGCGCACGCGATGCGCGTCGACGCCGAAGAGCGCGGCCGTGTCGAGGAGTTGGACGCGCCCCCGCCCGTATACGAGGCTAAGCAGCCCAGGTTGACTTATATACCGCCTGTTGCTGGGTATTGAGGGGGGTGCTCGGATGGGAGTTGGCAGGGCGGATCTGGGATGTGATGGATGGATGGATCGATTGCTTGGAATGGAACGGAACGGATTGCATCACCAGCATTCTCATGACTAAGGATACACGTCTACCACAGCTCGGTTTCCAGTTATCTGATGGAGCGGGGACCAGTCAACGTGGATCAATGCTGCCACAAACGACGCAAGGACGAGAAACGCACCATGTCGTTCTATTGTTAAGTGCGTTACTGGCATAACCAGAATCCATTGCATCTCACCTCGCCCCAGTATCAGAGGCAGCCAACCAGCCCAAGACCCGACATTGAGCTCGACCCTGAGTGCCCATCCCCCTTTCTCTGCCAAGTGCGGCAAAAGAACACTCCGGCATATCCTCACCGTTCAGTCGTCTACCAACATAGACACACTGTCGTGCCGGCTCGTCAAAGTGTGACCCTGCCCACTGACACTGGATCTTCCGACTACAAGACGGTCCGAAACTGCCACTCTTGCCTGGTCGCGCAGCCGAACACTGAATCACTTGCCGCGCAGCGCGACGGGCCCTCTAGTAACAGCGTAACTGATTCTCATGTGGAATACGTCGTTCTCCGTCGAGAGATCGCTGGGTACTAGGACGACGGCTGTTTCGACGCGGAGTTTGGGAGAGGGTGGCAAGTCGAATCCTCATTGCTAAGGCTGCTGGTGTTGCTGGGTTGATGCTGCGTGCTTCCGGCTGCACTGTCGCGTTGGCGGAGGTGGCGAGGGTAATTTGCGGTACTGGGTTTGTCATGGTGAGATCGTTTTGTGGTTTGGCCGGTGGGTTGAACGTTAACCGACGAGCTCTCTGGAGGTGGCTCTCGTCTGTCACCAGGTCGAACGGCGAAGTAGAACCAATCATTTCAAGAGGCACATGTATCGCCAGACGTACATCTGAGGCCGGCACAAGTTCAAAGCGAAAGATCCACGCCCTGCTCGTAACAAGTCTCACCCAACATCCTCCCCCTTCACTCCACTCTCCTGCAACACCACGATTCCGTAGGGGTCCCGGTCGCGACGACTAACGACCACACTCACGGTGTCGTCGTCTAGAATCTCCTTCAGCAACCTCTCTTCTCCTTCCGCCTTCAGCTCCTTCCTCGTGCCCTCCCACCGTCTGCTCAGCTCGTCCTCTAGCCGCTCCCGCATGACACCGTCGAGGTAGCCTCTTTCGGAATTACTGTGGAACAGCGTGACGACGCAGCCTCCACGCTCGATGACGGCCAGCGCTTCGTGGTGTGACATCTCGCCGGTGAAGACTAAATCGGGAGACTCGGTGCAGCCTCTGATCACGCTGCCGCCTGAGCCAGGGCAGATGCCGACTGTGCGGATGCGCAGGGACTCGAGGGATCTGGTCTGTGGAATGGCAACGGGGAAGCCCTTGGGCGTGCCTGTGGCGTGAGCGATCCTTGTGATGAGTGCTGATAAGGGCTGGGGGGAGGAGAAGGTGATGAGACGTCCTGCACCGGTGTTCTCGCTTGTGTATGTTTCGGATTGGGCCGTGGTGTTGGCAGCATTGATGGCGCTGCTTGGACTCGCGGTGATGACGCTTCTGGTGTGTGGTATGACATCGGGGCGGAAGGTGGTGTTGGGGGTTGACTGGATCGGACTTGGCGTTGGCTGTGGTGACGGGTCTCTCTTCTTGTCGCGTGCGCGGATGTGGCTTGGGTAGGATGGCTTGGAGTATGTTCGGTGCACGGCGGCAGGGCGTTTTGGCCTGGCTTGGGGCGTGGTCGGGTCAGCGGTGAATGGATCGGCCGAACCATTGGCGTTGCTGTGGCTGTCACTTGGTGTTCTTGGCTCATCGTCTTCAGAGGTTGTCACGTCGGTTTCTGAAGCGGGCTCTGAGTGCTGGCCCGAAGGTTGGGCGTGGTCTGGCTGGCGCTTGGCCAGCTGCTTCTTCTCCTGCTCCGAGGTGAACGTCCTCGATTCTGGCTCTGGATCGAGTTTGCCGGTGACAATGTCGCACAGCCAGTCTGCCATGCCACCTGGCACGATATCGACGGCGGTGTGGGGGCTGTAGACGCTCACACCATGACTGGCAAGGCGTAGTAATGACTGCTGCTGGGGGTCGTCGAGGGTTATGCTCTTCAGGCCGCGGAAAATGATCGGATGGTAGGCCACGACGGCAGAATGGTTTTCTTCTATTGCTTCGTCTGCGACTGCACTGGTGAGGTCTATGGTGAGCAGGACTGAGTTCGACTTTCTCGGCAGATGGGCTGGGACGGGAGCTTCGAGGAGGAGGCCAGTGTTGTCGAAGGACTTGTCGGCCAGAGATTCGGGGTAGAGATGGCGCATCGATGCAACCACGTCGCGCGTGAACGGTGAGACTTGAGCCATGGTGTTGGTCTTAGTATTGGTGCTGGTGTTGATAGCTCGTGCTGGCGGGATCGTGTTAGTTCTTCTGGCTGTTGGCTGAAGCCGAATCGAGCTGTTCAGGGTCAGGGGTGTCGCTGACGGGCGTAGATGGCGCTTTAGATGCCCTGAGCGCTTGAACATGAGTCGCGTGTTGGTCGCGACGCCATAGAAAGGGTGTAGAGTGCAGAAGCAGTCACGAGTGTTGACAGTCAGGGTAGTAGCAACCTAGCAGTCTAGTACTGGGGGCCTCCCGGCACGCAGTTGACTAGTTTTGTTGATCGAATGACGTAGTTTGCGGATTCCTACCTGTGATGCTTCAGTGGTCAAGGGCATTTCCAATCTTGAGCTCATCGAACCATCTGCCATCAACTCTACTTTCACGTTCAACCTCGAATCAGTCACGGCCTCGCACACACCAAGTCACTACAGCGCTGCTCATGCTTTCCCGCGCCATCTCGAGACACGCCTGGCGCATCACCCCCAGCACATCTAGACTTGCAGCCACCGTCACCACTACTACGAGCACATCGATTCGAGTACCAGCATTCCCTCCTCCAGCCTGGACTCCCTCTCGCGCTCTGTCTACTTCCCACTCCAGGCTCGCAGAAACACCCATGGCCTCTCGAACAGACTCCCAAGCCGAGGAGGTCCAGAACTCGACAGGCATCACCCCAGACTCGTTGGGCGACACACTGAAGAAAGCACCCGAGCTGAATGCCTCGCACGTCGACATCCAGGACATCAGCGGCGGCTGCGGTGCCAGCTTCGCCGCGCTGATCGTATCAGACGCCTTCCAAGGCAAATCCGCTCTGCAAAGACATAGGCTAGTCAATGGGATACTCAAGAAGGAGATTGCTGCTGTGCACGCTTGGACCCCCAAGTGCTTGACCAGCGAGCAGTGGGAGAAGGAAAAGGCGAAGATGGGATGAGCCTGGATCCCGGCTTCTATGCGCAGCTTACATACATGGATCGGCTTGCCCTGCTATCTTTATAGTTGAAATGGCTGTCCTGGCTGCATGACCAACAGCTCGAACAGCTCCTGCGCCTGTGGTGCCAGATGCATAAGCGCCAATGGATTCGTTTCCCCGTCCTCGTCTTCCTCAATGTCCTCAAATTCATCCTCGTCGTCCGATCCAGCCGTCAACGGTGTATCGTGAGCATCCACCAAGCCTTCTTCTCCACCACCCTCATCGGACACATCTCCCATCTCATTCGTCGGCGCGCCCCGATTGATCGGAGCTGTTTGACCTGCCCGGTCCAACCGGTCCTCGAAGCACAGCGCGTTGAACGTTGGCTCCGCAGTGTCCCACATGATTTCCCGCCGGGGCTTCTCCTCGTTGTGTAGGTACGGTGGGATGTACCCTGGTGGTGTCACCTCATTCTCGATCGTCACCCGAATCCCGTGTTTCTTGTAGATGTGATATTTCTTGTCGTTCATCCCTCTCACATTGTCTTTGGACTGGTTGATAATCCGTGTGACGGCGTCTTCGCCTCGATGCTGTACCAATCCGAATGACGACCGACCACGGGGTGCCTGGTACTCGTAGCAGTAGATCAGATGTTGCAGATGCGGTAAGCCATGCGCCTTTTTGTCCTTGATGAGGCAACTTTGGAAGGGTACAGGTGGTTTGCCACGCAGGATGAGCATAGGAATGGTAAAGACGCGGATGGTTTCCAGTGAGGCCGGGAGACGTCGGTAAGTCTGATGGTCGCACTTGGGCCGCGTGATAATTAAACCGAGACTTGTCATGGAGATCTCGAGCCGTTTCAGGTTGCTAAGACCGCTCAAGTCGAGAGAGCGCCCGGGGGTGTTAATGCTTTGTCCTCTACTGCGTTGGAAGCCAAGCGATAGGGACAACGTCTCGAGGCTGTGGCCGACGGATTTGGAAAGGGCATACGAGAGCGCGCCTGGATTGAGGTTCCCATGAAGTCTGCTGTGTCGACTGCCGAAGTCATCGCTGTACCTGACACCTTCACTCAATCTGAGCGACTTAAGCGCCTTGGGAAATTTCAAGAGGATCTCGAGAGAATCTGCATCGAAGTCACACTCCTCGAAATGGACGTGCTCGAGCGCCGTTGAATGTTGGAGATGCCGATGGTCTTTGAGGATCTTGGCCGCCATGTCGGTGCACGCGCACGACAGTGTCAGTGACTTGAGAGTGGGGTGTAGGAAGACGCTCGAATACTTGGTGAGGGGATAAAGAGAGACTGCGTCGTCGACGAAATGCATCGTGCATTCTTCGAGCATCGGGAGTAATCGCTCTTCCGCGGGTACTGCAATGCTCGAATGCTGGAAGATGATCTCGTACTGTCTCTGGAGCTGGACCCATTTCACCCGGTCGGAAGGAGACTTCGAATTGCAGTCTGGTGTCTCGAGAATGAGTCTTCGAAGATTGCGCATTGCTCGGAGCTGGGTCGGAAAGTGCTCCAGACCGCGATCGTCATCATACTTGGTCGAGACGAGGATGGACCTCAGCCATGTTGCTCTTCGCTCATCGCGTGCGAGTAGTACGGCAAGTCGTTCTGACTTCTCGCCTTGGAGGATTCGGTACGATTGATAGAGGAAAGGATCCGCCAGAGCCTTCAGATTCGAGCATGTCAAACGCGCTTCGAGCAGCCCGCCTGAACTGCTAGGGTCTTCTGCAAGGTCGAGGAAGTTCACGATGTGAATCAGGATTTCGTCTGGCAGTGCCAGTAGCCTCGACTCCTGCACAACCATTTTTCGTGGAAAATCGTCGGCTCGCGACGAGGTCAGAATCTGTAAAGATGCTTTTCTTTTGCGGCTGAAAAGATGCATCAGGCTGGTTGCGCGACTGAATGGCAGTGCTATCAAACACAAGATGGTAACCACAACGAACGATATTAGTGACGGCATACGGTGGCTGCGATGGATGCTAGTTTCTCAAGAGCGCCAACAGGAGAAGTGGCCGAGTAGAGGCTGGAAGCGTTTGCTCATCTGAACGTGAGCCGAATCACAGTCTGCATGTGATGATGTGTGACAAAAGCTGAGTACAAACCGGCGACAATGGACCAAGTGACGACACAAATTATGTAAGCAAGTGGTAAACGCCTTGTCATTCCTCCCTTCTCACATTAGTCACACAATTATCTTATACTCTAACTTCAGCTGCACGGATGATCAAGTAAGGAATGGAGATACAAGGGCTTCTTAAGGAAACTGCATATAATTTGACTATGGTCCGATGCTGGATCAGGTCCAGCAATGTCCCGTTGTAATCATCAACACGACAGCATGCTGAATAACAAGCTGCGTAACTTATGATGCTCAGAGCATGCAAGCACCTCGTGCTACTCGGTCGGGCTGAGAGAACCGAATGAGCGCAACGGCTCCCAACATCAGGGATTGTCATACAACATCAGACCGTCCCGTACCTCAACCCGGGCAACACATTGATTCTATCTGTCACGCTGCCTTGCCCATACTTTACCGACTGAACCTCTAGCCGAGCAGCTAGTTCGACGTTTCTGATCGCCGATCCATCTCAGAGCGAGCAAGCAATCAATCACTGTGTTTGTTTATACGGGGTGACCAACATCTCGGAGAAACTCTTTAGTTTCTCCACTCCTCTTACTTCGTCTGTCAATTGAGGCATCTTAACCACGTTGAACTCGTCGTACAGCTCTTCTATCTGGTCGAGATACTTCTTCTGCATACCCCACCTTGCGTTACATCTGGCGCAAGGACAGTCCTTTTCAGGGAACACCAGCTGGTTGACGACAATACAATGTGAATCAATATTGTAGCTGGAGAGTTCCTGGATCATGCGTTCGGTCTCGTAGAGGGACAGAAACTCTGCTATGCAAACGCAGACAAAGGTTGTCATGTCGGGGTTTTTGAATTGCTGGTTGACCTCAGCAATCGTGGCACGTAAGCTTTCCAATTTCTGGATCAGGTCATCTAAGTTCTGCCCACCTGGCAGCCCCCCTCTTGCCCCCAGGACGGTGTTGAGCATCGGGCCGAATTGTGTAGAGAGGGCTGAGATCTTTTCTAACGCCTTCTCAAGCACGGTGGGAAACTGTAGGAATCGAAGTGTGTGGCCCGTAGGCGCTGTGTCGAAGATAATGACCTCGTAGGATAGAGACTTGACCTGCTTCAGGACTTCGGCAAAGGACATGGCTTCGTCCACACCAGGTATGCTGAATGCCAGATCTTGCATCATGCCGCCCATGCCTCCCATACCAGCCATAGCATCCTGAGCATCATCGCCGCCTGCATTGATCAACTCATTGATACTGCCGTTAGGGTCGATTTCCATAGCAGAGAGGTTGGAGAATCCTTCGACCAATCTTGCATCTTTTCCAAACTTCTGAGAGAAGGCATCACTCAGGTTGTGAGCAGGATCGGTGGATATGAGGAGGACAGATTTCCTGTATTTGGCCATCTGTATGGCGAGCGAACATGATGTGGTGGTCTTGCCCACACCGCCCTTTCCACCGACAAAGATCCACCGCAACGTCTTTTGGTCGATGAGGTTCTGGAGGGTTGGGTCGAGCATGTCGTCGTCTGCTGAGACGACCGCGGACGACATATCGGCTGATGCTATGGTGCTCTTCGATGTACGGAGCTGGTGTTTTACAGGGTATCGAGAGTACACAAGCAGTTTGGCAGTCTATTTGTTTGAAGGTTCTCGATGGTCGGCAATATGAGGCAGCGGGGCACGTCCTGGCAGCAATGTGTGGACGGGTGGCGGGGATGCGCTGGGCAAGTTGATTAGAACGTTCTAGAAAGAAGTGCGTGAACGCGAGCGTATCTGGCTAACGATACGGCGGCAGTGATAGAACAGGATCTGGAAACAGTCTGAGTCTCTGGCCAGCGCAAGGACAAATCGACAGGAAACTGGTCGCAAGTTCCTGCTTGTTTAGGCAACGTCATATTGGTGACATGCGAGTCATAAGTGGGCGCAGGGTCCTTCAGCCTCCCGCAGCGGCTGGCCATCAATCGGTACGGCTGTGCAGGCGCACCTTTGCTTTTGCAGCAGCTGAATGCTTCTCATCACGACTGTTGCAGCAACCGCTGTATGTTGAAATGGACCATGTCAGTGCTTACCTTGTGAATCCCGATACAAAGCCAGCCGTTGTTCAGGAGACGATATTGAGTGCTGGTAGATAAGAATAGAACGCGACAACCATGTGATTCATCCCGTGACGAGCTGGTTCTGGGGAACTTTGGGGAAGGCTTCCAGAACAACTGGACTCCCAACGTTAGCTACGAGGATCGCCGAGCGGCGGTACTAAATCGTAGCTGCCGAGTGATGGCATGCTGCGCATTTCGAGCACGCAGCTATAGATTGGTTCTTCTTGTACATGCCGTGGCAAGGCAGAAACATGCTCTACCAGGCCCTTGATATGATCATTTCTCGCTTGCAAACAACTTGAACCCATTCGCTTCGCCTCATGCGAAACATGACACCTCATCCTAGGTATTTGACTCACCGTCGCGTCTTCTGCTGAACCGCGTCGGGCCAGAGTACTGAACAACAAGCAATTCCGCCCAGATCCAGCTAGTGCAGGCATGGTGCGCTGATAGCTGAATGCGACATGACAAGCACGGACGAAAGACCCGTGGAATCAACAGAAGATGGAGGACATACCGCCTTCCTACGAGAGCATCAATGCTAATGTGCTGGACTTGCTGCCGCGATATCTAAGCACCGCGTCCTTGGTGAACCTGTGTTTGGTTTCCAGGTCTTACTACGCCACCTTCATACCCTATCTATGGGGCAGTCCTGCTTCACATTTCGTTGAGGTTGCCACCGAATCAGCCAGGACTACCAATGGCATCAACTTCTCCAATCTACAGGTTTCCGGGTCTCAGAATGACATGGTCTATGTCGCTCTCACAAGGTTCAAACGCATTCTAAGGAGAGCAAGGCTTTCGACCCGGTCTTTATGCCACACACTGCATCTCCCGCCGGCCCATTCGGAGATTTACGGTGGGCCGAATTCTACCTGGCTTAAGGAAGTGCTGGACTGGCTGCCGAGCCTCCAGAGTCTGTGTGTATCAGGCCTGCCCTTCTTCGACCATGACAGCCTGGTTGTGGTCGATCAGACACGGACGTCTTCGGTTGCGCTCACCCCCAATGATGAGGGCTTCAGGCGCTACCCGGTGAAGCTTCTGCTCGCAGCCAAAGAACCGAACGTGACATGGGTAGGTTTGTCGTTGTTGATGCCTCATCTGCCGAACCTCGTTTACCTCGATCTCTCCTACACTTCACCTGCCCGGAACACAAATGTTCTGCAAAGTCTTGATGCTCTCGTCGATCTACAAGTGCTCAAGCTGAGAGGAATCGGCTTACGGGACAACGAGCTCGAAATCCTTGCTAACGTCATAGGACTACGAGTACGCCTTTTGGATATCGCCGAGAATCAGTTGTCTGACATGGCGGTGAGAAGTCTCGCGCAAGCATGCTTCTGGTTACCGTCAACACAGACTAGCAGTGGTCACATGGCTTATGACCAGTACTCAAGACGCCACCTAGAGTCATGGCCAGTTGGCCTGCCACCTCCGCCCGATTCTCTCAGCTTAGACGCAATCCGGACGGTAGAGTTGGACGAAGCTTTGTTGAACCAGCTGACTCACCCCCTCACCGGCCGGCTTGCCTTCGAGGACATACCGCATGGTGGCATTACTCATCTCTACATCGGTGGCAACCCTCATGTAACCATTGAAAGCATTCGAAGCATACTCGATCTCGGCCGACTACATGTCCTCGATGCGGGGGACATTGCTGCTCTCACGCCAGTCGACCTTCACGTGCTTGCTACGCAACGGAAGTCAAGCGAGACCCGTGACACAGCCCGTGCCAAGTCAATCTCGACGAACAACAGAAATGTTAGAGGTCTGATCATGCGCCATAAAAGCCGACCTTCGAGTGTGTATAGCTCCGAACGGGGAGATATACAGGAAGAACAAGACACTATCGATGTCGAAGATTTCAAAATACCAGGCGCTGAAAAACTCATCCCTGTGCTGCAAGAGAAGGCAAGCAAGAACTTGACACATTTTCGCATCGATCATGCTGCTATCACGGCGGTCTTGGACCCAGCAAGAGATCTCGAAGAGAAGGAATCGGCGGCTGTTGGTAAGGTTGAGCTTCCAGGTGAATTATCTCGTGCTGCCGAACTGGATTCTACGATCAGGGACGTCCATGAAGCTCCTGGCTCCCGGACCTATGCCGCAGAGATGCCTGCAGACAATTCAATCTTTGAAATGGATGCCACCCCTGCTATCCCGCCCGCCGAACTACCCGGCGACCCTATACACTTTGCCATAAGCCCACCCATAGGTGATATGCCAGGACCCAGCATGGATGAAGCGGCTACTCCGATCAGAGGGGATGGTGCAATGGCTCCCGAAGTCGTTCAGCCCACAGGGCATGATTCTTGTTCGCAAGGAGAGAACGATGAGGACGTTATTCTTGATGCTACAGGCTCCGGGATCAAGCGCAAGGTCACATCATCGACTGCCTCCGCTGCAGCTGCGCTGCAAAATCAAGCCTTAGTGCCGCCATATCAAGACCCCGCTGACGAATCAGTGCCTTTGCAGACACAAAGGAATACCACACCTCGACCAAGAGCAGGCTGCGAGATTACGACAGCCCATCGAGCGCAAATCGATGATTTGATGAGCCTTCGTCCTAAGAAGCCTATCACAAAGTTGCATCCTTCGTTTCTGCCAAATCTCAGAACATTCGTCCTTACCAACTTACCTGCGCAGGTATCCGCCGCATCACCAGTCATTGAAAACCTCAAAACCTTCATCACAGCATGTGCAGCAGAAAATCGTCTTGCTCTACTCAAGGCAAAGACAGATTACTCGTTACCCCCTGGCCGTGCTAGGCAAGAGGCAGAGCGGCAGCATGCCCGTACAGTTTTTGCGCTACGCACGATAGTGCTTGAACTTAATCCAGAACCCCTCTCGAGCCAGCAAAGAGGCTGGAAGCATACTAGACAGCGACTCGACATTTCGAAAAGTTCAACGGGCGATAGAGATAGCGAAGCTCTATGGTCAGCAGCAGAGAACGACTTTTCCTTCTTTGGAGAGGAAGGTGAGGAATCGGCTGAGTGTGGTATCTACGACCAGGAGCCAGATAAATATTATCCTACTATCTGTTTCGACGATAAGATTGTCGTACCAAGCAACAACCATCCCAACAACGGCCATGACACTTTGTATGGCTTGAACAGTCCACGACTATCAAGTCCGACCGTCGGGTATGGGACTTCAGCCTCAACACTTACATCGATGAGTTCACCGGTGCGCAATGACACCATCCTGTCAAGCCCACGGAACCTGCCACTTAGGCGAAACAGAAGAACAAGCAACGACGCACAGCGAGGCTTGCCATCGCCAACAATGACCGTAACTCGACCGCCACATCGATCGAACGATGCATCATCGCCATACTTCGAGACGCATAGGACCACCTCAACGCACCAACCACAACCTCCGACATCAAACCCGTTACCGCTTCCTCCAGAACCATCTAAACCGTCGCCACTGCTCGATGTAGTGGGTGAATTGGCGAAGTGGCGCCGCGAGCGAAAAGCAGCCTATGAGCGTGCGTGTCGCACCTCCTCTTGTCCCGTCACAGTTGGATCGAGGCTAGCCGAGATAGAACCTTACGTCGAGGGCTATTGGTCGGGCGAGATCAAAGTCGTGCGTAACGAGAAGAAGGCATCGAGAGGTAAGATGGAGAGACAAGGAAACGTCGACATCTATGGTAACTACTTCGAGGGCGGATATCTTTATCCTTGACGAACCCTTCACCCATTGGCATGGCGGGCAAAACAGTGTTCGCACAACAAGGACAAAATATGCCGTGGCTCACCGATCATCGCCTTTCAACGAGCTGCATAGAAAATATGTAGATCGAACGTATCAAGACCATCAACCGCCAGGCTTCTTCTGATGCCCTCCACGATCCAGGCGGACACATGAGCTGGAACCAGCCTTGTCAATCTCGGCAAGATTCACGTGCCCCATCGACTCAAGTGCTTCGTCGGCCGGAATGAGACTCGCCTCGAAGTCCTCCTCTTCATCTGACGCCTTCTCGTGGGCCAGTTTTCCCCTTCGCTTGAACTCCTCCGTTATCGCCTGCTCAACCATCGCCAGCTCCGCATTCGACAGGTGTGTCACACAGTGCGTGGTTATGTCGGTAACAGGATATGTCTCCTCCACGGTGCTGTTTTCCGTTAGTACCCTTGCCTCGCTCTCGAGCGTCAGCCGTCGATTCAGCAGCAGCAGGTCGTTGCCGGTGAGGTCCCGGAGCTGAAGAGCAATGAAATGGTAGAACGAGCTGCGCCGACGGGAGCGAGAGCATTCGCTTTCTTGCATCTCATGGTCGGGTTCTGCGTCGTCTAGGCATGTTGGCTGGGTGCGTTTGCGCCGTCGGTACATCTGCTGGACGTTCCGGAACTGATCTTCCACGGCTTGCAGCATCGTTCTTGCGGCTGCTGGGAAAGGCATCTATTGGCACCCTGAGGACCAGGTCCGCGCGTGTGGGATGTAGTTTTGTTGTGGGATGAGACCGACTTGCTTGAGGAAGCACTGAGTGATCGACTTGCTGGGTCGGCACTCTTATTGGGACACGCACGGAAACAGTGTCAGCACCGAGGGGAATGCGTGAATACACAGCCGCTTATATGTGGTTCTCAAGGGGACCTGCGACATGAGCAACAGGTGTCGAAAGATCACGTAGGCAACTACAACGAGCAAGTTAGCGGAACCATACGAACGTGCGAACCACACCTTGCGCAACCAGGCTGGTTCCAACGCTATGCCACGAAACCTTGTTAAGTACGACGTGGTATTACCGCACGTTCTCTGTTAGCTATCGTGTTGCGGGCAAAGAATTGAGAGTGTGAATGCACGCTCGGTAATATCGAGTAGCGATAGGAGTCGTTCCAGGTCCCGAAGGACGGGAAGCCTGGACAAGGCCTCAGTGACCGAGGGGGTCTTTTGTACGCGTGGAAACCTTATCTGAAGCTAAAGGTTCTTGTATCCAGAAGCCGTTAAGCTATCGGTTTAGTCTCAGTGGACCGAACCGAGAGGTTGTTATTCATGAGTAGGTTTTTCTACATCCGCCTACGGCGACCAGAAGTGCGTGATATTTATGTTTTGCTACCTGTGAGCTCGAATGTGTCCTTCTTTACTATAATCTGGAACAAGCTAGTCGTTATCTAGATAGAGCTGCTGTAGGAACAAGAAGGTAGCCGTGGTATTCTTACGTGGCAACCTTGCTTGTGACTCGAAGAATTATATATGGATATTGCATCTTTCTAGCCCGACAGGGACGCTTTGCGCAAGTATCTCGGATACAGCGCGAGTCTAGGTCCGGTTCTTCACCACAATCCAGAACACCTCATTCATCGTGTTACAAGCGTGCAGCCTCGGGTGGGAATTGGCTCAATAGTAATGCAGATTGTCTGCAGGCACATTGCACAAATGGCGTATCAGCGGCCGGACGCGCCACAACTGCCGCATCCATGAAGAAACTTCTGTAACACCACCTGGGACGACCTGGAAGCCGCGCTCTGACAAAGAATCACTTGACTTTTCTCCTCCTACATGTTGCGACCACGTCGGTGAACGTTCTGTCGATAAAGTCTTGGGCTCAGCCGGTAAGCCCAGCGGGGCGTTCCAATTTTCCTTTGCTCATTGTGCACCGCGAGAGCCGAGTACTGTATTCGCCGTCAACACCGGGTAAGGCGGCAACTCAATTGACGTAGTGGATTTTTTAATGCTGCTTGGAATGTGCTTGGAATGTGATGAGTGGGTTGAATCTTCCTCAACGATCTCTTGGAGTCCACTCATTCTTTCAGGCAGTCAGAGGGGAAAGCTGGCAATGCTAGCCATCTTCACATACCGAGCACCAAATCTGTGACTTTGAAGAACAGTACGATCTCTGGTCTGCTAGAGTCAAGGGAAGACTTTCTCGAGGTTGGCGGCAGTCGTGCTAGATCTGTAGTCTTCTGGGCCGTCCTCTGCATAGCGCCATGTCGTGTTCTCGTGGAGAGTCGTTAGTAACAGGGGCGTTGATGTGCGCGGAGCACAGCTAGCAAGCTCAGATCGCTGGTGACTCTACATAACCAAGGACGGCTTGCACGATTGCAACTAGCCTGTCGAAAGCCTCAAGGCAGAGGCGGCTCGCTGCTCAAGAATGGACACCTCATATATACTTCTTGTCGGGGTCGAGCACGTTCAGCAGCTCGATGGTCTTCTCGTAGCCGGCAAAGACGATGCCACCACTCAAAACAAGACGGCCAAGTCGAGGAGTAGCTCCAGACCACAAGGTCAAAACACCTTCATTCTTCAAGACGGACCAACCACACTGTATGCTATTCTTGTAAAGACTCTTTGCCTCGAGACTCTGCATTCGAGTCTTGACAGTGTCGATGGGTTGAGTCGAGTAGACAGTGACCGCACCAGCAATAGCGCCAAGGCCAAAGGTGCTAATAGTGCCGAGCTTCTCGCCAGGAGAGGTATAGGATTCGGCCATCTGCTTCAACCAGGTGTAGGTGCTGAAGCGCACAGCACTATTGGCAGCTTGCCTAGCTGTGGTGGGCACAAAGCCCTTGAAAAAGCCCCTCACGCCCTGCTCTCTCGCGATGAGAGCGGAGCCGTGAAGGAATCCATTCATGCGTGGCTGAGGACGTTTCCGATCGTCTATCAACTGGGTTTTGATGCTTTCAAAGGGCGTGACAGCCAGGAGTGACTCTGTGAAGCCGGCACCGAAACCGGCAATGACTGTTTTAGGGCCTGAGATCTTGCCATCTTCGTCTACCAACATGCTCTTGTAGGTGTCGAAGGCAACGAAGCGAACACCGGCCTTGATGGAGTTGCCGATGATCAGTGTTGTGCACCCAGCGTACCATTCTTTGGAGGGAAACTTGGGCCAGGGTAGTTTCTTGGAGTCGGGAAGTCGTTGGTTGAGCTGCGAGCGTGTCTTTGCGAACTCGAAAGGATAGGTGATTGCTATCTCGACTGCGCCGGCCGAAGAGCCGGCAATGATGGAGCGAAGCACACTCGGCTGCCACTGGCGTTAGCCCCAACTGTATCCAGAGAAGCAAGACTTACCTTTGCCTTCTCGGGCTCTTTCGCTACAGCTGCCATCTCGATTGAGCAGCTATTCGTGTTATAGAGCTTCGTTATGGATAGCACACGTGTGACTTCACTGGCCGAATTTTGGTGAAGGTCCGACGAACGGCCGGCAAATCCTCGGTATCGGCAGTGACGCAAGTGCAACCAGAACGCGCTTTCTTCGATTTGACGCGTCGTGCCTGCCCTACTCGACTCCCGGCGCGATATTGTCCCCACCTTCACTGTGTTCCACGGAACTCGATCTATGCCGTGCTAGATGACCAGTCCTGACAGGTCTGGTGAACAAGGGCATCGATGTCGCACCGCAAGCGCCCAGCAGAGTCCGATCTCGACGACAGCGATGTTTCGAATGTCGATTCACCCCCACCAGACTCCAGCTCACAACTTGGCTCGGACGGTCGCAAGAGGAGGAGGATCAGTAATCAGTCAGACACCACTCCCGAGCAACTACACGGAGATGCTGCACAGATGACGGGCCAGACCTACAGCGGTGAGGAGGACGAGGATGAGGACGAGGGCGATGTAAACTCCGATGACAGCGCTGAGGTAGCTGCTACCCAGGCAATGCTTGAAAGAAAGGCTCGTCAGCGCGACCAAGCAAATGAGGCCAAAGAGGCTGGCGTCCTCGACAAGGTCGAGCTGTTTGATTTCATGTGTCACCACTACTTTGAGTACAAGCTTGGGCCGCTTATCAATTTCATCTGCGGCAAGAATGGCAGTGGCAAGAGCGCAATCCTGACAGCCATCATATTGTGCCTAGGTGGGAAGGCTTCGGCCACTAATCGAGGCGCGAGCCTGAAGAGGTTCATCAGGCAGGGCGCCGAGAGAGCCCGCATCGTTTGCAGGATCAGGAACAGAGGCGACCTTGCATATCTGCCAGATGAGTTCGGTGACCACATCATTGTCGAGCGTTACTTTTCCAAGTCTGGCACGAGTGGCTACAAGATCTGCACTGCCTCTGGCCGTTCAGTGTCAACCAAGAGAAGCGATCTCGAGGCCATTACCGACCACTTCAACCTCCAGATCGACAACCCCCTCAATGTGCTCTCTCAAGACTCTGCTCGATCTTTCATTGGCGACTCAAATCCGACGGCAAAGTACCGATTCTTCCTCAAGGGCGTCCAACTGGAGCAATTAGACATGGATTACCAACTCCTTGGCGAGCGACTGGCCAACATGGAAGTCAAATTGGAAAGGAAAGAAGGCGATGTCAAGAGCTTGGAGTCCGTTAAGGAGCAGAAGAGGCAAACAAAAGAAATCGCTGAGAGGAGAGAGGGTATGAGAGATAGGATGCGAGACATTGCCCGACAGATAGCATGGGTCCAGATCAAAGAGCAAGAGAACGTTGTACAAGGCTACGCCGCCGACATCGCTGACTCAGATGAGAAAATACTCGCCGCGCAGGCTGTTGTCGATCAAACAGACGCCAAATTCCAGGACGCTGACGCTGCAAAAGAGAGTAGCGGCTTGGAGCTGGAGCAGGCAACCCTCACTTTGCGAGAAGCCAGCAGCGAGGCAAAAGTGATACAAGAAGACCTCGATAAAGCCAAGCAAGATATGGCCAATGCACAAACTGAAGTGCGCAACATCAGTGCTGCTGTGAAGAATTGCGCCAAGTCGATCGAGAAACAAGAACAGGCCATTCAGGAAGAGGAGCAGCGTCTTCTAGAAGCCAATGGCGGGGGCGCAGCCCGACGTCTGAGAGACCTTGAGGCGGCAAAGTCACATGCTCGACAGGTCAAGGAGAACTGGAATGGTCATAGAGCCGGTCGACAGGAGATTGAAGCCTCGACGAGACCCGCACAAACTCGCGAGGCGGAGAAAAAAGCTGAGAAAGAAAGGTGCCAGCAGAACGTTACTTCGCAGCGAGACAAAATTCGCGAGCTCGAGACAAATCGGGACAGTCAATCAGCTGGGTTTCGACGAAACACAGACAGACTAGAGCAAGCCATCGAGCGAGAATCGAGATGGCGACGCAAGCCAATCGGACCGGTTGGCAAGCATGTAAAATTGCTGAGACCTGAATGGTCTTCCATCTTAGAGCGCATGTTTGGAGCTACCCTATCGGGCTTCATAGTCTTCAGCAAACAAGACGCGGACCTTTTGAAAAGGTTGGGACGACAGGTACAGTGCGACGCTGAAGCGACTATCATCAACGATCTACCCATCGTGCCAAGAGAGCCTGATGAACAATTCGATACCATCCTGAGAGTGCTGGAGATCCAGAATGAGCATGTCAAGAAACACCTCATCATACAGCATGCTATTGAACAATTCATCTTAATACCAGATGTTACTCAAGCCACCGCTACCATGTTCAACACAGACCGGCTTCGCTGCGTTAGAGGTTGCTTCACATTTCTTCCACACGACACACAGAGGGGTATCCTTCTCAAGTATACAGCATCGGGTCATCCAAGCCAAGATCCCGTACAGCCTTGGAATACCATGCCCAGAATGCGAGGCGATCTGGAAGCTACAATTGCTGCCAGGCGACAAGCGTTACACAATGCACAAGACGAGCTGGCCGCAGCAACAGAGGCTTGGCAACAGGCCCGCGCCGAGATCGTAAAGCTAGCAAGTGCGTTGAAGCGCCACGACACACGTGACCAGGAGCTGAAGGTAGCCTCCCAACAAGCTGAAGACGCAGTGGAGGAACTGGAAAATGCGATCAAGGAAGACAATGTCGAAAGTGGTAAGCTCGAAGCACTGAGAGAGACTCTTGAGGAAGTCACGCAGAACAAAAGCTTGTCGGAAGAGCAGTTCAAGGATGCGGTCAATGCTCAAGACGCTTGTAAGGTCGAACTCCGTGCTCGTCAAGCGCGATTGGCGGAAGTAAATGCCAAAATCGATGAGCTTCAACGCCAATTCGAAGCAGCCCAAGCAGGTCATAAAGCGGCTGATCGTCTCCGCTCCTCATTGCTGATGGAGAAGAACGAGCAAGTTGCGCGTGTCGCTGATGCGCGAAGCGACCAAGAGCGAGTTGTAGAGAGAAAAGCCCAAGCTGAAGAGACATTGCGCGAATGGACAGAAGAAGCCAGGAAGAGAAGTGAACGCGTTAACGTGCCCGACGGTGTCACGCATGCCCAGCTCCTAGAGCGTTACAAAAGGTTAAAAGCCGACTACGACCGACAACAGCGTCAACAGGGTTTCACGGTGGAAGAGGCAGCCGCTGCGGCTGTTGCAGCTGACAAAGCCTTCAAGCAGGCCAAGAAGGATTACGATGAGCTCAATGAGGCCAAGAGCATGCTGACCACATCACTAAAGAATCGCAGAGCTATGTGGCATCTGTTTCGTCAACATATCACCGCTCGTGCTCGGACCAACTTCGCCAGACTTCTAGCCGAACGTGGCTTTCGCGGCAAACTACTCGTCAATCACAGCAAGCATCTACTCGATCTGTCCGTCGAACCAGACATCACGAGGCGCAGCGATCAGGGACGAAGCGCCAAGACACTTTCTGGCGGTGAGAAGAGTTTTTCACAGATCTGCCTTCTGTTGGCGCTGTGGGATGCCATGGGTAGTCCAATTCGGTGCTTGGATGAATTTGACGTGTTCATGGACGCCGTTAACCGAAGCTTGAGTGTCAAGATGATCATTGAAGCTGCCAGAGACTCCATCGGCCGGCAATACATCCTCATAAGCCCTGGTAGCAAGAGCGACATACCAAAGGCATCGGATGTTGCCGTTTCGGAATTGTCTCCGCCGGAGCGAGGCGAACAGAGGACTCTCGAGGAGACCAGGGGTGGCAGAGGTCGAAGAGGCTGAGCCGACCAGGATTGATTCTGCATCAAGGGACGGCTTGTGAATTGCTTCTCTACCTCTTCTTTTTATGTGTAGCGATTACACGACCGGCGGCGTTTTCATTCTAGCATAGTAGCGCGATGGTGTTCGATGAGGAGTTAAACACCCTAGTCACATACCGGCTCTCCATTATGCATGCTCAGAACATGCTCACTGGGTCCACAAATAGAATACACGAAGGAGCTTCCAGCTCCTGACACGTTTAATATCCGAGGCAATAACCAGAGTGGCACAGGCTACCTGCTGACTTGACATTTAGAAATCCCCGACCATCTGCATGCCTCCCGCCCCGGAAGCTCTTTTTGCTCTTTTGTTTTGGACCCATCGAATGCGGTCACTCAGAACTAACGGAACATGTAGCAAAGCGCGGTAGGCGCGCCCACCGTCAAGCCCGGGGAGAAGGCACAGGTCGACGCAGCAAGAGAATGCACGCCCGCCGGAGGCACACGTGACCAGTCCGAAGCGGATATGTCATTGTGTGGGAGGGGCTGGTTTCCTTGGTGCAGAAACTGGAGTTGGTTTGATCGGCAACGATGCGTTTTTTCCAGATCTCGTCGAGGTGATGTGGAGGGAGATCCAGAGACATCGACCGTGTGACACAGAGTGTTCCGGATATCTACTAATGGCATTGACGCTGAATGCTATGGATGTTATCTGTGCTTGCGCGACTCCTTTTACATGCTATGCTATGCTATGTTGTTCATGTTTATGCTCATGCCTACGCTCACAGTACCTTTAGGAAGCACGGTAACTCCTATGAAAGCACGTTGTCCGAAGTCTGATATACATATTAGTCGTAAGCCATTACAGATAGCCACCTCATCTTGTTGCTCGAGGCGGTGTGGTGTACATGGGGCAAGCGAGACATGGAACAGGCGAGGCTCATCACCGCCGGCTCCATTCTCCTGCCCAGTCTTCGAGGCTCCTCGTTCCGAGATCGGTCAAGGTAACATCAGACCCTGCTGGGGCACCATGCTGTCGAGATCCGTGAACAGATCTTGACTTTGCTCCAGTGCTGCCGCCTTCTCCGTAGTCATCTGCTGCACTGCCTTCTCTAGCCGTCGTTGAGCCTTAGCTAAGCTAGCAGCCTCGTCGCGTTTGGAGCTCTGTGGCTGCTCCGACAGACCTCCAACGACGCAAGAGTCGCCGTTCCAAGTCACATCCACAACCTTCTCCCAGATGGCTGTGACGTCAACTGTCATTTCTGCCGTATACCATAGCCGACAGTCCGCGGCTTCATAGACAAATTGCAGTGGTGTTTGAGACTCATCTCCCTCTCGTATGCCATCTCGGACATTCGCTTCTCCGGAATACGTGGTTGCCCGAACAAATGGGATCTGGTAGGTCTCTGGATCCACGTAACTTTGCAGACTGGTGCTGTTGAAAAAGCCTGATTGGTCCGGTGCGAGCTTATAGGTGTCGCGGACAAGCTCATTGATGAATGAGAAAGCGTAGTTATTCGCGCCTTTCACCCCACCAATTGCCTGCATTGGCCCGTCTCTCGGGCGGCCGCCGATCGCAATCGTTTTGACCCCAGCTTGCTCGGTCATAAATTCGGAGAAGATGGCGCAAGTCGAGGCGCAGTAGCCGTCGTATAGGATAACGACGTCCTCGGGTGCGAAAGGACGGGAAGGAGGCATACCAACCCTGTCACCGTAACCGTTGACTTGCACACCATTGGCGGCAGTAATAGTCGGGTCGGAAAGATTCCAGCGGATAATACTTGTGAAATTATCGCCATAGAACTCATTCGGCGGGTTCTTGTCTTGCCAGCTGTCGAAATTTTGGTAGTTGATGTCGACATCCGCACGATAGTTGAAGGGCGTGCCACCTGCGAAGTCTTGCCAGCTAGCGTTTGGAGGATCGGTATAATTGAACGGGTAGTACCAGATCCGCTCAGAAGCTGTTTCACCGATGATATCAAACGCTTCGTGCGATCGGAATCGGGATGCTCCATAAGGCATGATGTCAGGAAAAAGGTTCAGGAATAGACTATAGCCCTGGAGGATTGTGCCACCACCATTTGCCGAGACATCAATGACTAGCTTTGTCTTGCCGGCGGCCGATGCTTGCTCGAGGAAAGAATATGACACATTTTGGTAATCTGGCAGGCCCAGGAAGCTAGTGCATGCGAGCACCGCAACGTCTTCGTAACCCGGCTCATCGAGGTAGTAGCCGGCAACCAGGTTGCTTGGTTCGATAACCACGGGCGACGGGTAACCCGGTGGAGGGCTTACCAAAGCTGCAGGCGCGGCCACAGCTGCGGCTTTGTTATTTGCGGTCACTGAAGGCGTAGTGTAAGATAAAGGGTTGACGTAGTGTTCGTACAAGTCCGTGGCATTCTGAACACTGAAGAATGGAACAAGGACCCGAGCGAAGTTTTCGAACGTTGTCGCGGTTCCATTCTCGAAGGTCAGCGTTGTGGATGGGCCCGGGAATATGTAAGCACCGCGGCCCGCGCCAGCGAAGGTCCCAGCCCCTACTCCAGATGTGCCTAGCGCCGCTTGTGCTAGCTCGTGGAAAACGTTGTTGTACAGTGCATCGGGGTCTTGAAGTGAGCCGTATTGAGCCCATTCCTCAAGGTATTGTACCGCGTCTTGTCCATTGATCTGTGCCACGGCGGAAGGCTCGGCTGTACCATTGACAAAGAACGACAGCACGTCCGAGTAGACGTATGGCTTTGGAAGTGCTGTGCCGTCAGCAGAGTATGACACCAGCGAGATAGGTCGCCCGAAGGCAAATATTCCGCCAACCAGGTTGGGCATGTACCGGAAGTGTCCGTCGTGGGTCTTCTGAGTTAGCCGGTACAAAGCAAATTCGAGCTCGTATTCATTTGTGAAGGAACCAGATGCTGCACGGGAGACAATGTCCTCGTACTCGGCCCATACATCCATGGCAGGCTCCAGATAGCCCTCTGGTGGATTCTTCAGGTATGCGGTAGTTGACTGCCACTCCAGGTATGGTCGCAGTGATTCTAGCCACGGACCAGCAGATGCAGAGTCCAGCGGTACATCGTTTAGACACTCCCAAGCTAACTGAGCTGGCACTTTTGGGGTGAAAGAGGTGAAGCTCGCAGGAGCTGCTTCTATGGCCGTAGCAGCGTTGGAACCGTCGATGGTGTTCGAAGGTTGTTCCTGGCGCCCGGGCTCATCGTCCACTTCGCGTTTGGCGGGCGTCGCGTATATCAACTGAGATATCTGTAAACAAGGGTTGGCATTTGGATCTGAAGTTGGTGTGGTTGAAGTTGGGGCCACCGAGGTCGATGTCTCATTCACAGAAGGACTGATAGCCGTCGTCGTGTTTTGAGTTTGCGGAGATGGTAGAGGCTTGCTGGCGACTAGCTGCGTAACAGCCAGTAGCGTGACCGCGATCCCAATATACATTGCTTGCTCAAGAGAAGAATGTCATCCACACGGACGGATGTTACAAACCTCAGAGAGATCTCAGACTTTTGAAGTCTTCCTTGAGATGTATGAGCTGCTGATGTCTTGGCGTACGTCCCACCAATGTCAGGTACAGGCTGCGACCCTCTACGCTAGCCTGCGCTTACCCACCCGGTCCATGCTTGGCAGTCGCCTGAGATCCAACAGACGATTCGCGCCTTCCTTTATGCTTAGATTAAACACGGTCGGTCCAACCATTGGGGCAAACGACTTGCACACAATCGTCATCCGGCAGATTTGAGATGACCATCGTGGCATTGTACAAATTGCTTGCCCATCACACGTGTATGTTGAACCATAAGAGTACCACAGATCTGAACACTCATGTTTTGTGTTTATTTGAAACGCGCCGGTATTGCCTTATGGTGCCAGTTCGTTTTGAAATAGGCTTTGGGCCCTGATGCAGGGGGCCTGCGGCACCACACGCATCATCTGCCAATCATTGGGCTAGGATGTCGCCGCCTAGTTTGATTCGCTCTTTACTTGGAGTCTTATGACGCTGCCAAGGTAACTTTACTAAACATTCAAGTGGTTATGGTTGTGGTGATCGCCCTCGTACGAAACGACCAAGGTATTCCGCCCGTTCCGCAAATTGGGCAACTTTAGCGGCCAGTCTGAGCTTCCGGTGTCACGGAAGAAGTGATCTCAGTGTCCGCCTCTGCTTGGAGTGATCCCATACCTCGTGCGAGCATTCTTACAGGGTTGGGAGGCCCCAAATCCTGGCGACAAGGCTACGATGGAATCAAAGACACACTTTTCGTCTGCTCAACAATGTACGACTTGCCCAGGCTTCGAGAGCAAATAAAACTTCACGACCGTCGGAGGAATGGGTGTTTTAACGTCACACTGAATCCAAACATATGGTATTATTGTCGTGCAAGCTAGGCGATACAAAGGGCAAGACATGAAGATGATCGAGACAATCACGTGCTTGTGTGCTTGAACTTTGAAATTGTTTCTATCCCGGGGGACCGTTCGCATTTATGGAACATCGAAAAGTCCGCAAGAAGCTGCTGACCTAGTTATGCCTCCGTGGCGCAGTCAACTCATATTCCCTTTTCGTCATCGCTCGCCTCGTGTGCACGCCTTGTGGCACGCCCGACATCACAACATCAGATAGCTTCTCCCTGATACCGCTTTCCGCTTTTCCACTCGGCGCACTGTAGTCGATCGTGAAAACGCTGACGCTGCCGTAACATCCCGAGTGCACAACCTCAGTCTCGCCAGGCACGGAACAGTCACCGTTGATACATGCATTCACACCCTCAGTCCAAATCTCGGCATAGTTGAATACTCCTGTGGTTCCGTTTCGGACAGCGATATCTGTCAAGGCGCCCCCTGTGAAACGAGTCTGGTAGAACTCTGGCTGTATACATGTTGGGTTGGGCTCGAGAGTGTCGATTTCCGCCCAGTTGACATTGAGACCATAGCCTAGTGGCAACAAGCGTTGTCCCGATTCGGTGCTGTTAGTGAGGCCAGTGATAATGTTCATCGCGAGCTCGGCGGATACTGTGGCTGGGTCAGGATAGCCAGATGCTGTCTCAGACGTCGAATTGATTTGTGTGTAGGGCCTTTGACCAAGGTTGCCGGCTGAGAAGGCGATCGCAGGAAGATTGCGCGATACAGCTGAGTATGCTGCACCAGCTGTACCTGATAGTGTCCAAACAAAGGGTCCTCTGTTGCATTCAAGGTCAGTACCCGGTCAATAACATACTTCTGAGTCAAGTTCAACTTACAGGTTGTTGCCGAAGTTCGGGCCACTGACCATCAAGTCAATTGTCCTGTTGTCATAATACTGTGGAATCACCCAATCGAGCGCCACAAAGGTGCAAGCTGCTGGAGTTCCGTTGTAGTACCAGATGTTGCTATCGGTGGGATCCTGGCCAACTGCTGGAGCGCCTGCTTGCACAATGTCGTACTGTGTGGGCTCCTGAAGAGTGCCATAATCGGAGAAGGAGGATCGACCACCTTGAGCGGACTGTTGGGTGGCTGGTGCGACCACGACGACATCATGACCAGCATCAACGAGCATACTATAAAGCGCTCGGAGATTAGCGGATCCAAAGCCGTCATCGTTGTTCATAAGTATGTTGAGAGCAGAAGCTGTGGGGGTCAGCGTGGTCGCTGCCAGTGCGGCTACGTGCCAGAGAAGAGAGGGACGCATGTCGACTTTGCTGTAATGCACTCTGAGCCTATACTGGGCGGAGCTAAGTAGTCAAGGTTACGAATTCGGTGCAGAGGTCAGTACAGGGACGAGTGAGAAAGAAGTTATTGCCCACGCTCATATACTTGTACTCAATGCATGCTTCTGCATATTTCAAGCTATCTAGCTATGCTTTTGCGCAGCCAAGCTTCGCTGCACAGGCTCGGCGTCGTAACGGCCAATCGGAATAGAACGTGCATCAGCAACTGTTGGTCGAATGTTGCATCGTACCTCGATACTTGCATTGACTTTCCTGATATGGAAAGGCGTGGTGCTTATCAGTCGGCAGAGGTAATGCCAAGAGAGGCGGGGTGCGCCGGTCCTTCCGGCTCGTTGGTAGCAATGCTTCTTCAACGCTGACGTCCTCATTGGTAGGCGCGCGAATATGTTCACGTCTGGCGAAACATGCTTCCCAAGCTACAACGAGTGTGCTGTATGGGAAGCAAAGCTACCTAATGGCATCCAGGCTGTTTCCAGCTATTACAGTAACGCACCCTATACCCTTTCTAGAGAACCTGCACTTTAGAGTCCAAGCTTACTGCCAAGGAACCCCAGCGCAGCTTGTCTCTTTTGATTCTTCACAAACCTGCTCACATCGTCGCTCCAACTGCTACTTGCCTCGGCAGTTCGCTCCATACTATCGCTGGCCAAACCTAAGTTCTCTGTACGCTCCTGGATCTGCCGCTGCATATAGGCCCAGTAACCCTCCTGACTCTGATCTGACGGCGGCGGCGAGCGGCCGCTTTTAGCAGCCTCTCGTTGTCTTTGGAACTCGGCGTCTTGTTGAGCGCGCATCTCTGCCATCATACGCTTGCTGGGTGGACGATCGGGTCCACCGATAAGTATGTCCATATCTGTGGGTGTGATGTATTGGGTACCAGCTATCCATTGGAGGTTGCTGATAGTGGGCCGAGGGGCAGGCAGTTTGGCAGGATCGTAGAGGCGGTCGTCCGAAGGCGGAAGCGGTTGGTTAGCGCCCCATACTGATGCGAGAGCCAGCTCAGAAGGGCCAGTCCAACCGATCACGTCTCCGGATGGGTCGATCAAAGCATCTGGGAAACGCTTTACGTCGAAGATGTGGTTCATCTTCATGGTGCCAATCTCTTTCAATGCTGGGATTGAGAAGGCTCTAGCACAACCATCGCCAAAGAGACCGATCAGAGCGTAGCCCCGCTGTTCGAATCGTGTAACCGCCGCAGCATCGCAAAATATATTATCGAAGCTCTTTGAAGCACCTTTGGCGTTCGCAGGCTTGAAGATGTGAGCCGACGAAGCACTAGTCACCACGAGGACGCCGTTCGTCTTTTGACCTTGTTGTAGGCCTGTCATCGCTTGACTAGTTGCGAGTGCAGCACCTCCCGTTTCTGCATGTATCGGTGATATCGAGACCACACGATCCTCGGCTAAGGGTACCGCACCCACAAACTGTGCGGTGTACTTGCCAGACTGGGAGGGCAGGATCTTGAATGTTACGACTCGTCCATGACTCGTGCCAACGAACATGGCTATCGACGAATAATCTGCTTAGGTCAGCTTGGTACGTTAAGCAAAATGTCGTCGGACGTACCGTCGCCTTCTATGGTCATTACGCCGAATTCGATAACCGTCGAATACTCTTTGTGTGAGCTTTGAGCTTGACTTCCTCTTCCCCCTCGAATGCTAGGAACATGACTAGATCGTCTCGTTTCGAGGTTGGAGAGCAAAGCTGTATGAATGATAGCAGGCCCTCGAAGGTCGACAACAGAGATGCCCCCACTCGCATAACCAGCGGCCAAGAAGCCCACATTCGACAACTTCAATGCTGTGACTGGTCCTTGTTGATCGTTGGTCAATGTTAGTGGCAACAGGCCTTCTTTTAGCGATGGATCGGCTCTTCGTGTAATATCGGTCATACGGCCTGGGCCTTGGTTCTCAGAATCACCGGCTGGGGGTTTGCCGAAGTTTGCGTTGCGATTCAGCCGGAAAACAAGCAATTCTCCAGACTTGAGGCCAACAGCGAGTTCACCCGTAGCGCCAGACATAGCCATTTGCGAGACATCGAGATTATCCCATCTGCCAACAGCGCGCGCCAGGTCAGCTTGAAGCACTCCACCATTCTCAATCTCGTCGCCACTGCCGACATCCCAGATGCGTACCGTTCCATCAGCGTGAGCTGTTTGAATGATATTCCGGGTTTCGAAGCGCTTCATAGGTTTACTCGCCTCTGCCCCGCCAAGAAGGAAGCTTGGACCTTGCTGGCGGGACTCTTTCATGCCTAGCCATTTGGTGCGCTCTATGTTTGCCATGGCAAACTTCGTCACGAAGGGATGCACGAATGATAGCGAGACATGTAGCTGATTTGTAGGGGAGATAGGGTAACCTGTTGGAAACGACATAGTAATCATCTCGCCAGACGCCAGAAGAGCAACGACAGCAATTGGGTCGTGCGATCCTGAAAAGTGAGGTGATGATCGTGGAATGACCAAAAAGTCCGAGAGTTTCACATTTGGCGGGGTGGGTAAAATGTGCGTCTTTCTGGGGTTGCGAAAGTGGTTTGTCAGGAAGTCCCAGGTGGAAGTTTGATAATTCGGGGTCAGACCCAGCTCGATGAAGGTCAGACCCGGTGCAGGAGACGCGGCTGGCTGCCCACCAGCAAGCAAGATGCCAGTATCGTCGGGATTCTCCTTTGAGCACCAAGTAATCTTGGTGTATGGCTCCTTGAGGCTGTTTGCAAGACTGCCTGGTTGAGCGCTGGCTCGGTTGCCAGGCACATTGATAGCAACGTCTTCTACTGTCCGTGCTTCGAGAGCTCTTCCATCTCGAGGGTCCCAGAAGACTAGGCTCAAGTCTTTGTGAGCAGTGAGCACAAAAGTGCCAGTGGGATGCCATATAGCGTGTGTCAACTCTGGTGCTCTTGCTTGGCCAATAGTTCTCGGGTCAGAATCACCTCCAGGGGCGCCTGCGGGGAGTTCGTAACGGAAGAACTTGACAGCTTTGTTTTGCTTGAATGAATATATGACTGCGCCTTCTGAGTAGCCTATCAATAAGGAACCGATGTCTTTCGGGTGGAACTGCATAGACACAATGGGTAGCATTCGCGCTCGGGGATTCCGCTCTCGCCAGAGGTTGGGTATTCGGAATTGAGTCATGCGCTCTCGGTCGAGATCATATGCCACGATCTCTCCTACTCCAAGTCAGTCGCAGCAGTGCTCAGAGCACAGGCAGGTGCCTACCATTTTGCAAACCAGTCAAGCAGTAGTCTAAACTGGGGTCAGTCAACAAAGCCGCAACATGGCCAGGAGGGGAATATGTAGCGATCCTTTTCCGGCTATCTAGGCTGAAAATTGTGACATCGTTCTTGAGGTCAAGTACAATAAGCCTCTCTCCGCAGAATCGCACTTCACGTATGGAGGCTTTCCTCTGGAGATTGAAGGTAACGCATACACGTCTCTGACCAAAAACGTAGACTTGACCTGGACCAAACTGCGTGTCGTTGGTGCCGACCGCGAGAAGGGATTGGGTTGGTTCATAGGCAAGGGCGGAAACCTGGGAAGCGATGCCATAGCGAGCATGCTACATCATTAGCTGTGAGACTGTCACCAACCTTACCGTCTGCTTACATCGTCGAGCAAGAAGAACTGGGGGATTACACCTTGCGACAGGTCGTTCTGCACCCCTGCCTGCTTGGCTCGCAGGAAGTGAGCCATCGCCTTGAACTGTCTCGATCGCACCAATCGTCAGCGTGAAAGGCACACGTATCGAGTTATTCAGCAGTTCTTGCTTGCTACATGAGGTTTCAAACGCCCACTCGATAGAGACAACTTAAAACGCGGCTGTTTCGGGCGTCAAGTGAATTGGCATGCGCGTCGCGACACTTGGCCATCAGTGATACGTCATATCACATGCATTCTTGATCAATGGGCCAGGTGTTCAACGTTCATCCCCTTGCACCCTATGAACCTCAATCACTTTGTCCTATGCTTCTTCAGGCAGTTGATTATGGTTTGGGCGCCTCATTGTAGAGATACGCTGATCCTTCGGCTTACTTGCAGAGGGGCAAGCCAGACCCGTGCTAGTGGCCTCGACAAGACTACTTCCTGCCGAAACACAGTACATATGCTGACCGCCTTATGCAACGTGCCTCTGCAACACCTCCAACACCTCTGACATGGCCACGAAGATTCGCGCAGTTGTCTTGCGAGCAACGACTCGTGGATGAGGGTCTGCCCAGCCCAGTACACGAGCTATACTGGATGATCAAACGACTCGAACTATACCTGTGCTCTGCGACCATTGTTCAATGTTTACCTAACCAATCAATTACCAGATTGCAATATTCCTCCGTCTTCTCAATATGCGCACAATGACTCGCTCCACTGATCGTCACCCACTCTGCGCCTTTGATGTGTCTCGCAAAAGGTTCAACGCAAATCTGTCTCGCCTCGTCAAATTCACCGTTGATCACCAATGTCGGCACATCGATTGTTCCCAGTCTATCGATGACTGTCCACTCTTTCAGACTGCCTATCACGGTGAACTCACTTGGCCCGTTCATAGTGAAGTACACAGTGTCGTCCTCTTCGAGCAGTTTCATCGTCTTCATCAACGGATCGGGGAAAGGCTGCAAACCATCTGGATGCTGTACACGGCAAACGTGGCGTTTGTAGAACTCAAGTACAGCCGCCTTGTATGGCTCGGCGTCGTAATCCTGAGCTTTCTCGTACTTTTCAAGTGTCTCGTCGATATCACGGGGTAGCATTGCGCGCCACTCATTACAGGATGACACCCAGAGCTTCATGGATGCTGGGCTGTTGGCGAGGATCAGCCGTTTCAGCCCACGAGATGGGTCGTTGGCGTTCCTTCGAATAGCATATTCAGCACCGAGCATTCCACCCCATGAATTGCCTAGCAGATCAAATTCACTCAGGCCTAGATGGGCGACCAGATTGTTCAGCTCTGCGACGAAGAGCTCTACAGTCCAGAACGCTGTATCCAGACGCCGCGCTTTGAAGTGCGTCGAGTTGCCACAACCCATTTGGTCGTAGAAAACGACTGTGCGGTTATGAGCTGTGTGGAGGTGAACGAGGTCCGTGAGGTAGGTATGTGTCATGCCTGGACCGCCATGGAGGATGATGATGGGTCGTGTAGACGAATCCAATGGTCCATGAACCTGGTACCATGTTCCTGCTGGTGTCGAAAGGGAGGGATAGGAGAAAGAGGCACGACCTTCCATGATCTTTACGTTGAGGAATTGTCTTCGTCTCCCAGGTTATGGTGCTGGCGGCTTGCTGAGCAGGATCGTAGAATATATGTCGAGCTTGGTTCAGTGCCGTGCAGGTGTGAGACTTGCGCGGGCGAGAGGATTTCCTTCACGTAGTGACCACCGTAACGTGGTTGAGAGCCAATATGTGAACGTCTGGTGCAGAGCCGAGTGGGTTTTCCCAACCAACAGCCTGGATACTCTCGACTTACAACCTTTACTCTCTCCGTTCCGATGCCTTTTCAGGAAGGACAGAGCCATGGTGTACTGGAGGTCAAGCTCTACCGGCTCGTCGGTGGTCGAGAGTTTCAAGTGGTCCTCCTAATGCAGTTCCACGTTCACTAGAACAAGGCTTGAGACAGACAGGCAGGTACAAGATCTGCTATGCAGGGGATTCTTACTCGTTCTTGCCTAGTCGTACAGCTCGCTCCGCCCGCCCGCATCTAGTAGCTCATGCTTAGCAACCGAAGCGGGTCGCAAAAAACTACCTGACGACGCAATACGAGGGATCTGCCACCGAGATTCATCTTCTAGCATTACAACGGTATCCGATTGGCCGGCAGGGGGTCACACAGACAACGTAGCGGATATTGCAGCGATGCCGCATGCAGCAGGTCAGTGGTGATGCAACGGTTATGAGGACCACACTGGTATGAACCACACGAGCCGGCCGAGCAATCACTTGCGCAGATTTGAGCTACAAGTAAACGTTGTAAGAACGAGAAGAGTGAATGCTCTGGCCTCATAGGTTATAAATACAATGCCACTTGTGACGCTTGAAAGCCGCAAGTCGAAGGACGCGATGACTGGCTGACGTAAAACCCCCACCAGGATCCGTGTCTCGGCCGACCGATGATGCTTCGGCCGAAGTCGGCTATAGCACATCTACCTAGCTGCCAGTGCTTCCATAAGCACCGTGGCTTACCGTGCTTCGAATCAAGGCCCCCCAATCTTGTATTGCAGATCTCATCCTGGAAGACTCATAGCTATTGTACGAACAATGTACCACGGAGGAACGAAAGAAGCACTATGGGTGCACTATATAATGATGGGCGTGCCTTCGAGCAAGAAGGACATCTATCATACACAACTTGCAAGAACAACGCACTGACCTCAATCGACAAACATCTGTCATAAAGGATACTAGTACCACACAACTCGATCGAGCCAACTCCGAAGACAACGTCCAACACAATCCTCTATAGTTGCATAGCCCTTAGGCCAAAACCGGACAGTACAGCAAAGCGAAGCCACACTGCTTAGCATTCATCAATCAGGATGGCCCAATCTACGACACTCCCACACATCCTCCTCATCGGCAGTACGGGCCGTACTGGCCGCCTCACCCTTGTCGAAGCCTTACAACGCAACCACACAGTAACAGCACTAGCCCGCGATCCCGCCTCCCTCGACACCCTTATCAACGAGCAATTAACAGCCACTCAACGCTCACATATATCCACAGTCCGCGGCGACGCAACATCAGAGCAAGACGTCAAGGTCGCGCTCAAAGCTACCTTCGACCATGCCCACGGAAGTCAAATTGTGATCGTCTCCGCCCTAGGCCAAACCCGAGAGTCCGGCAACCCCTGGTCTGCAGCCACCAGTCCGCCAATGTTCGTGACGAAGGCAGCCGAGGCACTCGTCGCCGCCATCTCTCCTCTTCCCGCTGACGAGAAATCGAGGATCGAGAGGCTGATCGTCATGTCTATGTTCGGCGCCGGCACATCGTTCGACAATCTGCACTGCTTGATCAAACCGGTCATGAGCCACAGTAACATGCTTCAGACAGTCGAGGATCACAACGGTGTCGACGCGGTCGTGAGAGCGCAGCGGGAGGTAAAATGGGTTATGGTTCGGCCAAGTATGCTCAAGGAGGGGGAGAAGATGCCGGTCAAGGTGCGTGACGAGGACGGTACTGGTGAGGGCTGGTTGCCTAGCAATGTCACGATAGCGAGTGTGGTTGACTTCATGCTGGAAGTTGTGGTGAGTAAGGAGTGGGACGGGAAGGCGCCAGTGATATGTAATTGAGCAGGACGCATCCGGCATCTGGACAGAAACCAGTAATTCATAGAAATGGGTTTGGCTGGATACACCAAAATAATGACATGCAAGAATGGCATTGCAAATCCAAAATTCCGATGAATCTTGAATGTTATACTTCAAGTACATTACGTGTAGCATTGTAGCTCCTGTCTCCGATAGTACAAATTCTCCTTCTGATGTTCGAGCCGACTTCATCATCCCAACATTCGCACTCATTGACTCGTTCTCCTTGAAATCAGCTTGTAGTCTCTAGCACCATAAATTCTGCCCTCATGCAAAGCAACCGACGAGTCATCAGTCGAGGGCTCATCACCAGACATCTGGTCGACGATAGTAGAAGCAACAGAAAGGCGGCGTTCCTGTGAATCTTCTGGGCTGATAGCGAGCTTGTAATCGCGTGCGCCTAGTGTGCGAGGGTCCAAATCCGTTGAACCTGCAGAGGACTCGCGGCGAGATGTGATGGTGTCATCAGGTGCCTTGGTGGAAGAGGTCGAGAGACGTCTGAGGAAGGACGCCATGTTTTGGTAGGGCTAAAGATGGTGGGCTTGTAGATGAGAATGGCTAGATATCGTGATATGAGCAAGACGAGTTATGCTGCAAAAGGGCGTGGCTGCATGTTGTGATAATGAGCTCGACAGGGGACTGATATAAGACGAGAAAAGGCTGTCCCGAGATCGCGAGGTCTGCTTGCGCTCCCCTATTGCCGTTGCGCAAAGGTTGATACGCCTCAACGACATCATTGGTGAAGTCGAGGAACTTCACAATGCCTTCTGGCATGTCTTGCGCGTCCTTCCTAGCCGCAATGGTTTACTCTGATGTCCTTCAGAAACGTAGTCTTGGGTGTGTCCATTCAAAGACTGAGGGCTTATCTATCCGACATGCCAACCTGAACATCATTTTGCTATGGAACCAATATCACCAAAATATGATTGGCTATAGCCACATTGAATTTGCAAACTGGGCGTTGCTGCCGATGGCTAAGCACTGTGCGAAGTAGCTTACCAGAGCTTGAATGCTTCGTCATGCGGGGAAGCTGGAGTGCTCCGCCTGACCTGCCCTTGGATAGGTAAGCTCATCATTCAGACATGGTTCAGCAGGCATGCTGTGTGACCACCACAGAAGCGTACGTCAACGGAGGATTATTCTAGCGTTACCTCAGCTCTCGCCACTCTCTTCGCGGCAGCGATCGCAGAGGCATGTGAAGCCCCACTGTTCTTGTAGTCGCTTTCTTCTTTCTGTCACGTCGAGACCTTTTTCGTCGCCTCCGAGGTAAGTGATACACAACTGCTGACCTTGTTGGATAGTCTTCGCAGCGTCAACGTCCACCGTGAAAGACCAAAGTCTTCCATTTCTGTCCTTTCGCACATTAGGTCTGCACGAGTGGTTGAAGAAACTGGCCTCGGGCCATACGCCCCAACCTAAGAACTCTCCACTCTGGTCGCCATCTGTCGTGCCTTCTGGTCTAATCGAGAACGCGTTGTGTGCTGCTCTGGAAGCAAGGTTGATCACTAATCTGGGTGTGATCAATTGCAAGAGCGTGGAGGGTAACAGCGCAAGTAACAGAAGGTATGTCGACGTGTAGTCATGCAATGGTGATGGCGTCATGGAATTCTCGAGAAAGACTTTTTCATCTGGTACAAGCTCGAACAACGATGGGAGCAGGTCTTCCGGATCTGTACCGATAACGCAGCCATCCGCAACGTTATGCGAGACCCAAGCCCTGTAGGTCGCAAGGACGCCTGACAATACATAGCTGAGAATGTCTGGATCCGATACGAGCTCGGCGACGTGCCGAAGGATTGTGCGCTGTGCCTTTGAGGGCTTGGGTGCATTTCTCGCACTCACAACAGCAATGCCTTGCTCCTCCGCCATTTTCCACGCTTCATCGACGCTATCGATACTAACTGAGCCTTCCACATGTGCGCTACGATCGCCTGTCAGTTCGTCTATTGGCACCTGGTTCTGCCGTAGAGTTTGTCTTTTGATGAAAGTCTCGACAATCGTGAAAGCATCGCGGCAGGTCGCGTCGTTGTCTGCAAGCCAGTGTGCCTGGCACTGAGCAGAGCAGAATGCCACACCTTCGGCAATGTCACGGATCTTCCATTGGCGACCTCTGTCGTAAACGAAGCACCAGGCGCAGACTTCTCGACGGTATGGCCGAAGGATCACGTGCGCTATCGGGGAGTGCCTAGATGATGTCGTGAGCAGGTGGCAGCCAGGCTGTGCGTCTGTTTGTGCAACGATGGCTCGACCAGAAGTAGCCGTCTCTTTGACCGCGAAAATTTCTGACACTGGTGGATACCAGCGTGGCTGGCCAACACACATCATAGCAAATCTGGTATCAATGCGGTCCTATTGATCATGCTTGCTATGTCGCCGCTTGTCAGCATACGAAGCCACGATGGTCAAGTCTTCACACCAACGTTCGCTCAAAATGCAGTGGTCTAGAATTTGCCAAATGCAGAATATGTACCAATTATTGACGTCACAGCGGTGACAACCGCACTAAGAACTCCGCTCCGGCGTCTCGTCCTGGTCATGCTGTGGAATTAGGCGCCACAGTGTAAAGTTCGATCAAAGGTTCGATGTTTAAGCCATCCTGAGTTAGGCTGCTTAAGACTTGTATTGACGTCCCATAACAATGTAAACTCGTTTCAACAACAACAACAGCTTCAGGTGATGCTGTCTTTGGTGACAAGAGAGTCGATAGTCAGGTTGACATATGCGTCCCGCTTCCTGGCACATCTTTCACACCTCTTTTCTCGTAATGAATGGGTCTTCGTTCGAGTGGCTAGATTGTTGTATGTCTTCCAGATGCAGCGTTTGCACATGCCTATCTTCTAACTTCAGGAGCCAGTCGGGCATTGCGTTGGCTTTAGCAGGGTTGACCTGCCGAGGAGACCCCACGAGTGTATCGACGCCCGAAGCGGTTCTGGTGGCGTCCACAAAGGTGTCGACGTCTGCCAATGCATTTGACAAAGTACGCTGCGACGATTGAACGAGATCAACCAGCTTGGACAAAATCGCGAATTCGAGCTTGAGCTTCACACTGTAGATGAGACCCTTCCATGTCCTCTCCATAACCGTTCTCTGGTCATATTCGAGCACGAGCAATGCGATATCCCCCAAGAAAATCAGAACGTTGATGACTACTAGCTCAATCATTATCTTTCTTGTTCCGGGCTTCTGCACGACTCTGAGCAGTTCAATTGACTTCCAGAGGTAGAGGCCCGAGATGATGAATTCCTGGATACAGAAGCCGGTCATTTGAATCTTTTCGATGTAGAATAGTGCGTGGCCGAAGGCTTCCCTTTCGCTACCATAAGCCCTGCCATACTGAACGACGGTTGTTGGGATGTGAAAGATTATCGCGTCGACTATAATCATCCATTTGACACCTGTCAGGATTCGTCGGTCATTGAGAATCAGGCCAAGTCGAGAATAGAGTACCACAGATTGACCAGTAATGAGCATCACCCAACCAATCGAGCTTATCGTCATTGCGACCCAGTAAGCGGTCCACTGAAAGTATTCGATCATGTAGCCAACATAGTAAGGAATGATCCCGGTCGAGGCGACGACCAGAGAGATGAAGAGGAGACTGCGCCATTGCTTGAACCTCACAACAACCATCAACAGCAGTTCGCATGAGTTATACAACGCCACAGCCGCAGTTGTGATGAGGATAATGGATGGTGAATCCCACCTGCCGTCGAAATACTGGTAACCAACGATGGTCGACATAACGCCATAGTGAGGTCAGTTGGAGGTCGTGTGGAAGAGAGCATAAATGCGCTCCCCCAGGGAAGCGTTGAGATATCGAGCGTTTACACGCTTTGATTCAAAGAGGCAATCTGCGCCCGGGACAAGGGCCGGCACGGACTTGGGAATTTGCGGGGGAAAACGTACTTTGGCTGACTCAGTGCCACGCCGCGCATTCCTGCGGTTTACTTGCAGGCGAACGAAGGCAGTCAAGATCTGGCGTGGGCGACTGTGGGGAAGGTGCCTCGGGGCTTCATTGGCTGCTGTTGTGTGCGTGATGCATCCCTAAGGCGGACAAAGTGGGAGCCCCGACGGAACTATTTGACCATATCGAGCATCTGCTGACCGAATTGTGGTCATCGAGCATCGTTCGTCGTCGGCGGCGTTCTTGATTTGCTGTCGCTCGGCAAACCACTGCCGACATATAGTCTGAAAATCTCTACTTGCCAACAGCTCGTCTACACCTGTTGATGCACACGGTGTCGCTCTTGCGTGGTGCTGTGGCCGACGCTCGCTGGCTCGAGCCTTGTATGGACACAAACCAGGTTGACCATAGTATCAACTTGTCACAGTGACGCTGACAACAAACGAAAACTTCTGAATCTGGAGCTGCTAGAAAGCCTCGATATGACTGAGAAATTAAGTAAGGAAGAACTCAAGGCACAGAAGCACCAAGACACATGCTGTGAATGACGCGATTGACGTAGTAGCTCAAGTAACAGAACCCAGATTGCGTTTGCGAACCACCTACGAAGAAGTGAAATTCTTTGAACATATTACTCGACAGAAGCCTATGAAACGAGCATCACTGAATTGTCGTGGAAGAACAACCAAATAGATTTCGCTGCAAGTTAGCCAAAGTGTCGAACTGTTTTACTTGCCGAGCCCAGAAATGGCCGACGTTCCAGACCTGCAGGCTGCAGGAGAACGGCAAGAAGCAGAACTTGCCTTGTTGACAGCCATGTATCCTGACAGCCTAGAGTGGAATGAGAAGCGGCAAGAGTTGACATACAGAAATGAGGAAGGAGGAGTCCTGACGCTACGTCTTCCGCGCGATTACCCAGGAAAGAGCACGCCGGAACTGGTGACAGCGACTGGCAAAGATAAGACTGATCTGCGGGATCTCGCTCGAAGCCGAATGGTTGCGATGGAGAACCCTCCTGACGAAGAAGCACTGGACGCCATTATACAGGCTTTTGACGAGCTGGTAAAGCAGAGGTCACAGATCAGTCAGAAGGTTGGGCTTTCAGTCGATCAGCTCAGCGCCAAAAAGACATCGAAGCCAACCTGCAAGACAGTCGTCGTCTGGCTGCATCATCTCCTCAACACGAACAAGAGAAAGCTCGCGCTCAATCCGTCAGTGAACTCCGGAGCAGTGAAAGGCATCACAAAGCCAGGCTATCCTGGTGTCCTTGTCTATTCTGGCACCACAGATGCAGTCGAAGCGCATGTGGCAGAGCTCAAAAACCAGAGATGGGCAGCATTCCAGGTGCGTTTTGATGAGCCGTCAGAATCACCATGGGACTTTGCCACAGCAGGTATCCTCGAAGTGGAATCGATGTCGGAGGTAACCAAAAACATTGTGGGCGAGATCAACAAGCAAGCTTTCCTGAAGGCGATAGGTGTGAAGTGAATAGGTCGGAGTTATCTCGTTCATTACGACTCTCGTTCGTTACGACCCAGTTTATTCTCATGTCCTTCCTTTAATCGATACGATCCTGTCCACCGAGGCTTTCAGCGCAAAAGGGACGAACGACAAATAGCTGCACCTCGTCTACTTTGAGGCTCAGTCAACAGGCATATCTCGCGAGTCGCCAGTATTTGCGGTGCTGATCCTGGCATGCATCCTAGCACGCCCTCCATCGCCGACCTAGACGAGAACAATTTGTTAGACGATATCTTTGAAGCATCGCATGAGGTCAAGATACTTTTGGGGCTCTCTCTTGGATCTCACCACCTGCTGAATACTGTTGCCAGGTCCTTGGAAAGCGTGACAGAGAACATTACCCGCCGCTGACGGCCTCCTTACGCCATCGTACCCGTACCACGTCGGTTGACAAGCAGGGCTTTCGTCTGCTCACAACGTCTACGCCAGTACCACGCACCTGCCTTGGAGCCAGGCGAAAGGGATCAAAGACATGAGTGCCCGGGTGTATACGCCATCTGGAAAGATGGATTTGGAGCTGGAAGCCGTTGCAAGGCATTGAGTTGAATCATGATATCTATAGCAACACTTTCCATGCCTTCACCATCCACGCATATGAACCGCTGGTAGCGTAACCCATCGATCACCTGCTTTCTCCTGTCCAGATATTCCAACAGCTTCAACCGCAGCATACACTAGGTTCTTCGATCTCGCGACCCATGCCTTTTCCGCGCATATCGGTATGTTGATTTTGATCCAACAAGGGCACCCTGATAACCATCCAGTCGCACAAGAACTTCCCAATAGCCGCACCGATTACTATCGATATAAGGACAAAGCCATTGTAATACATCGCGAGCAACATTACAATGTAGGCCAATCCGAACACTACAGCATGGATTATCGATCGAACAAGTTGTTGAAGAGGAGTGGCACGGAAGGTGGCAGATGGCGCCTCGTATCCTTCGCACGAATCGGCTGTACGAACGTAAGCTGTAACTGCACGAGCGCTGAGATTTCGTTTGAATTGGCGGACAATGAGAGCGTCGTATTCTTTGCCCATTCTGCGACAGAACTCGAGGACAATTACGATCATGGCAACCCCAATGCAGGTGGCCGCGAACATGCCGTTGTTCTGAATATGCCATGACTCCGCGAGGAAGCACGCATCGATCGTGTACCAATTCCACAGCATCTATTCTAGGTCAGTTGAGACTGGCTGCTCTCCGTTGTTCAGACTCACAGAAATCTTGCAAGCAGTACCATCGCCGCTTGTGTCCGTGCTCATGGAGTGACCGGAGTGACCCGAAACGGCAGAACTGGTTGCTGATGCTGCAGCCGAGGTGGCCGTTGCAGCCATGCTTGCCATGTCCGACATCGACATCGACATCGTGCTTAACGCTGTAAGGGTGAAAGGGTTGCCACTATCCTACGGAAGAAGGGCAGACTGGTTCGGGAAGTACGACTTTTCGCGGACTGCCAGTGATGATGCTGGACGATGAAGTTCAGGCATAGACGACAGAACCGCCGATGTATATTATCCGACTGCTTGGAAGCTGGTGAGCAAGTTTCAGGTGGGTCCTGGACTCTTGGCATGCAATTGCCTGCGTCTACACCGCTAGGAGTAGGACTACTTTTTGTCGTCCTCGCTTGCTTCTGCTTACTGATGAATCACGTTACATGTGACAATACAGGCGTAAGGAACTCCGGTATTCCGTCGTCGACGCTCACAACAAAGAGCGCGCGGAAAAGTGCTTGAGCACGTTTCCAGAAAACGTGCTCAGTTGGGGTCCACCTTGAAACATGCTCAGGCTTGGCAGGCCAAGCGTCTCGAGGCCTTACTAAAGTAGTCCGGCGTGGCTATTCGTCGAGAGTACCCGCTGATCAGTGAATTGGTGCCAAAAGCATGTAAGTCCTGTTCCATTCTGTACCTAGCGGCATACGCTCGCATGGTCCACAGAGGTCTCCGACCACACCCTATTTTGTCGGGGTGTCTTGGCTCACTCAGCTGAGGCCGCTTCCAACTCGGGTATATGTTGTCAGTCCTCGCTGTCTGGTCGCCGGCCTACTAGACACTTTGCGCCATCGTTGATCTCTGTACCAGAGTATCCGATATCACTATCGACATCATGTCCTCCACGAAGGTCCAGCTCGCGCCTCGCGCACATATCCAAAACTTCAGTGAGGCAACCGGAGTAACGCACCATTGGGCATACTTTGATCGTATGTTGCCATGTACGAACGATGCTGGGTCGTGCGAGTACCTGGATGTCGTCTATCACTCGCACGATCTTGGCATGTTATATACTGGAATCCTATGGGCCACACTGCTCGGGATAGCCTTCATCTGGGCAATATGCAACCGGTCATCAGCAAAGCCAAGTGAGAGGCTCGAACTGATATCTGATTCTGATGGATCGAAGGCCGCCACTAGCACGCTCGATAGACTGCGAAGATCGCTAGCATCTTACCGACGCCAATATCTTCTTCCGGAGTTCGCCAGACCAGTGTTCGGACGCACAACTCGACTGCAGATTCTTGTCCTGGCCTCACTGACCGGGTACCTCGCCGTGTTTTCGTTCGTTGGCATTGTCTACAATACCTGGATCACTCCAGTCAAGAACATGCCAGGGGTGTACAACACAAGGACCAGTCTTGGACCGTGGGCGGATCGGGTGGGTGTCATAGCATATGCGTTGACACCACTCTCCGTTTTACTCTCCTCGAGAGAGTCAGTGCTCTCTTTGATCACCGGACTTCCGTATCAGAGCTTCAATTTCCTCCACAGATGGCTCGGCTATGTTATTGTCGTTCAATCCATATCTCACACCGTCGGCTGGTCCGTCATCGAGCTGAAACTGTACCAGCCACAACCAAGCGTTGGCATTACCTGGATCAACCAGAGCTACATGATTTGTGGTGTCCTTGCTATGTTCTTTCTCTTCGCTCTCTTCATCCTCAGCACACCATGGGCTATTAGAAGGACAGGCTATGAGTTCTTCCGAAAATCTCATTATATTCTCGCGCTTCTGTACATAGGTGCATGCTGGGGCCACTGGGCCAAGCTCTCCTGCTATCTCATTCCAGCCATGGCCGTCTGGTTCATCGACCGCGGTGTGAGACTCGTCAGGACAGCTCTCATGCACTACAACTATATTGACGGTAGCTCAACCATGAAGTTCCGAAGCGCGGATGCAACAACCACTATATTCCCAGACGCAGTCAATGGTGACATCGTCCGCCTGGATCTTCTGCATCAGCAAGAACCATGGAGCATTGGACAACACTTCTACCTCTGCTTCCCCAAATCCAGCTTGTTCCAATCACACCCGTTCACACCTCTAAATGTGCCAACGCCGAAGGCAGGCGCAGTGCCGCATGCTTACATCTTCCGTGCCAAGAGCGGCGAGACTAAGAAGATAGCACAACTCGCTACTGTGACCCCCAGCGTTCCTGTGCTGCTGAATGGTCCCTATGGAGTCTCAGAAGTCGACGATATCACCACGTCAACCAATATTCTCTGCATCGCGGGCGGCACAGGCATAACATACGTCCTCCCCGTCCTGCTCAGCCAGATCGTAAGCTGTGGCTGTGTGTCCACGCGCAGTATGCAGCTTGTGTGGGCAATCAGGCGGAAGGCAGACATGGCATGGGTTCAGTCCGAGCTCAACCGGCTGTACGAGGCAGCCAAGAGCATTGACCTCAAAATCAGCATCTACGTGACGCGGGAGGACCCATCGTCAAGCAGCGACAGCAGCAATAACAGCATATTCAATGAGAAAGCTGATCGCACGAAGCTTGGAATAACCGAGAAGTGTAGATCGGTGTCACAAGACGATTCGTCTGACTGCGAGACACAAGTCCCCGCGGGCTGCTGCGCTTCCAAAAACGACGAGGTCGAGCTCTGTTCGCCGGCTGTCCAGCGGAAGCCGAGCATTACGATCGAGAGAAGAGGAAGTCTCGCCACTGCACCGCCGGAGATGAGACACCCTGAATTGGGCGCTATCGTGCGCGACTTCGTGGATGCTACTGTCGCGGGTCCGACGAGCGTCTATGCTAGTGGGCCAGGCGGCATGATCAGCGACCTGAGGACCATCATTGCAGGTCTAAACAACGGTGGCAAAGTCTGGAGGGGTGATATGAGGAGTAGTGTGGAATTGAAGTGTGATGATAGGTTGGAATGGTAAAGACTAAAGCGTTGATCTTTTACTCCTTTATGATACCCTAGCAGAAGAAGCTACTGCGTTATATGAGTGAGCTATGCCTTTTGTGCAACCTCAGTATCTTTCTTCATTCCTACAGTACCACTGCCGCGCTGTCTGCCGAAGTACCTGCGACTACGACTAATAGCTCTCCGGTTGCTTGAGTAAGACTCGAGCATTGTCAGTGTGCATGAAAGTGCTGTGGTCGGTGTTATTGACTGCCATGGATTTTCGAGGCTGCTGGAAAACATGACATTTTCCGTCTACACGAGAGTTCAGACGCCGGGTGGAGTCTGCGATCACCCTCCTTCTTCATAGCAGTAGCAGACCAGCGGGAAGAGCAGCCAACAATCCTCCAGCAATTCTTCGCACGGCACCGGCAGTGGACGGTGACGTGGTGGCATCAGAGCTTGTCGCGGACGCAGAGCCAGATGACGTGGCGGACGCAGATGTGCTGTTGTCGTCAAAAGATGTCTGCGACGTGAGTGACGCAGTTACACCAGTCGCGTTGGTGCAAGCGCTGGGTACGGAGGAGGCACTTCCTTCGACGAATTTGACAGCGGCACACTGCAAGGTCTTAGCATAATACCACGAGCTGCTCGATGCAGACAAGGTCTTACCTGGTATAGTTCGCCGTCGACAGCATCCTGAGTGACCTGGATGATAGCCTGTTGGCCGACAAACGAAGAAGGAACCGTCAGGTCGGGCAGACAGAAGGCGCCGAGTCCGCTTTCGCTGACGACGGGCAGGATGTTCGTCCAGTTGTATGGTTCCTCTGTGCTTGTCGTTATTCTGTACAGCCAGTCTGCTTGAGGGTGAGTCGACATCAGTGCGACGGCGAAGCCGCCGACAGGAACTTCTGTGACATTGCCAGAGAAATTAATGTCGTAACCACCACATGGTGCTGTGCCTTCCTCCTCGTCCTTGAAAACCCCCAGGGCTGTTGGGTAGTTGAGGATGAAGTGGGCAAAGGTGGAGGGCAGGACTGCTAGCAGAGCGAGAACTTTGTACATCTTGCGATGGTGAAGGGACAAGTCGGCAAAAGGGCGAGACGATACTAGTTTTGCGCGGTACGGTCTGTGCTGGTCGGCTACTGGTAGCTGCCGTGGGGAGAGCAGTGTTATAAATGTTTAGGCGGCTACCTGTCGCTCTATCTGATGGAGTTCCAACAACGTGACCGTACTTTCTAGCATCCTGGTCTAGGCTCGACATTCGCTTCTATCTTGTCCGGCTTTCGAGCTCACTGTGCGCATCAACCCCTAGCCTACCAGACCGTGAGCACATTTCTTCTGAAACGGACGTGATCATGAGCCAATCAGAAGCTCTTGCCGCTCTACTCAGGTACCAGTGAACTTAATCTGATCAATCACGATGAAACGAAACTTGCTCAGCGGATCTCTCCGAAACACTAAAAACCAAGCTAGTTCTTTCTGGGAAAACTTGCTCAAGCACTGACATGGATTCGGTACGCCCGGGGTCTGGGTCCTCAGTCTAAGGCTTCGCACAAAGCTTAGGATGATTGTCGTGACTTCCAACTCGCCATCAAGTCCGCTTCACCGACCTGGCTCATGCTATCCGTGCCCACCGTTGCTGAGCACATTCATATGCTGACGGTGTGACTATCCTGCCGATCTAGTCCGTAGAAGATGTTGTGCCCCACTAGATGAGATATCATCCTTTAGAGGAACGACGACAGCTAACGCTCAACTCTACCACTCGAGTCACACAAGCCTTTGCCATAGGATCCCGCATTCACACGGCGGTATGGATGACATGAGTGGCATGAGTGGCATGGGCGGCATGGACATGGGGAGCACAGGCCTGTTCCTCAACGAGAACAAGAAGATCGCCCATGCCCTGTGGTATATCGTCGCTGCAACAGCAATCGTCCGGGGCGTTCGCGTCCTCATCGACTATGGACGAACCACACTTTCGAAGCGGAAATTCTCTCTTCGATCAGATGTACCTTCACGACCAAGCAATATCTTGACACAGATGTACGATACGGTGCTTGCGACAGCCCGCGAATCGACTTATCCAGCCATGCAACCATTCAAAGGACGTATATTACGCTACTTCACGCCTCCGCCGCTCGGTCAATCCCTCCTGATCTTGACATATTGGGCTATCATCTTGATCATGCTGTGGACGAACGTGCTCCTTGGCCCATCATCTTCACTTTACGGCTACAGATGGGAGAAGCCAGCCTTCCGCGCAGGCTGGGTATCCGTCACTCAGGTACCGCTTTTGTATGCACTGAGCTGCAAATTCAACGTAATCTCTATTGTCACCGGCATTTCCTACGAACGGCTAAACTGGTTGCACCGGTGGGTGAGCAGGACACTGTTCCTGACAGTCATTGTGCATTGGGCATATTTCTTTCACGAATGGACGTTAGCAGATTTCGTCA